>Ga0214919_10003796_pt1 | contig 22509 bp, 21 predicted proteins | sample LL1503_MetaG_FD_177994 | JGI IMG/M metagenome (GOLD analysis project Ga0214919, IMG submission 177994) | Freshwater microbial communities from Lake Lanier, Atlanta, Georgia, United States - LL-1503 | ecosystem: Environmental > Aquatic > Freshwater > Lake | place: USA: Georgia | collected... | reverse complement strand
TAGTAAAAAATTCAGACAAATTTTTTCAAATAGGAGGCTTTTGAGCCCAGCAAAACAAGAGGACTTAATGGCGTCTCGTGTTACTCTGATAAGATGTCGCGGCCTTTTGTCAGCGTAATTTGTCCAACATATAATCGTCGGCGATTCATTCCACATATGATTGCCTGCTTTCTAGCACAGACTTACCCTCAGAATCGGATGGAACTTGTAATTCTTGATGATGGCTCCGATAAGATTAAGGACATTGTAGATGCTTCTGGTTTAACAAATATTGTGTATCTAGCAGAAGATGAAAAGATGAATATTGGAATGAAGCGGAATAAATTAAATGCTGCTGCGAAGGGCGATATTATTGTCTGTATGGACGACGATGATTATTATTCTGAAGAACGTGTTGCTCATTGTGTGAAGAAACTCATGTCTAATCCGGCGTACCTAGTTTGTGGCTCTTCACAGATTTTCATGTATTACACCGACATTCAGAAGATTTATCAGTTTGGCCCCTATGCTCCCAATCACGCAACTAACGGGACATTTGCCTATAAACGGAAGTTTTTGGAGAATCATAAGTATGATGAAACAGTGACTCATGCAGAAGAAACATCATTCCTAAATGGATATAAGGAGCCACTTATGCAGCTTGACCCTTTCAAAGTTATGCTTGTAATGGCACATTCAGAGAATACCTTTGATAAGAAGAAGATGCGGGAAACTCCCAATCCTTTTGTGAAGCCAACGAATTATAAGATAAAGGATTTTATCAAAAAGCAGCCTGAGCTGCGTGCTTTTTATGAGACCGCTTAGCCAAGAATTGATTCAAGTGTAATTGGAATAGGGTCTAAATCTTTAGGATGCGGCTTTTGCTTGAGCCATGTCATTTGTTTTATAACACCTTCATCGGGCGTCCAAAGTGTAGGAATATATCCATTGCGTCCGAAGAAATAATTGGAAATTGACCACTCATAAGATTCACGGATTGAAATAGGAAAAAGTGTGTATTTATGAGGTGCTGCTGAATTATTTACTAAACCAATAAATACATAATATGGAATAATAAAAATGAAACAGAGGGATGCATAAAGACCAAGGATAATCCGCATCATGGGAGGTTTATAGATAAAATCGTTCATGATGAGACTGGGTGATAAAGCCATAAACCCTAGTAGAAGTACAACACCAAAAGATGCTCCAACATAGAGTCCCAGTTTCTTAGCAAAACGTTCGGGTTCAAAAGTGGAACGATCCTCATCACTCTTACTGGGCCCTTTTGCTACCGGTGCACTAAAATCAAAGAGGGGCTTTGATAGTCTTAAAGAAACTTTAAGAAGAGAAATAGTTTCTAGAAAAAAATCGGGCTTAACTAGCCATAGGTTGAGTGAAGCAACTGGACTTTTAGAACCATAATTATCATTTATGAATTTTGTAATTATATCATCTTTAATTTCCTTAATTTCCATTTTTGAGTACACTTCTTGATAAAATTTCATAAGGACACTAAACAAGAAATTACCATTTGGACCCATCTTTGTGATGTATGTATCTCCTGCTTTTTTATAGGCATCTGACATAGCGGGGAAAAGTTTAGCATTCAATACATCTGCTGTTTTAAAATCATCTATTGTTAATCCTAATGCTTCTATAAACTTAAGTCCCTCCAAATCTTTAGGAATTGGTTGCTGATCTGACATTCCCCTAATTATATAGCTATTTAATAGGAATGGCAACGAGACGAACACGAAAACAAACAAGAAAACAAAGGATAAGCGATTATATTGTAGCAATTCCCTCCTATAAGCGCGCTGAAACTCTGCGGGATAAAACACTGAAAGTCTTGCAAGAACATAAGATTCCAGCAGAGAAGATTCATGTATTTGTTGCCACTCCAGAAGAGAAGGAACGCTATGCTGCGACTTTGGAGGCGGGAACCTACGGGAAGTTAATCGTGGCTATCCCGGGAATGGCAGCAGTACGGAATTTTATAACGGGCCATTATCCTGTAGGCCAACAAATTGTCAATATGGACGATGATATTAGCGGATTCTTGGAGTTTTCTGAGACTGCTCGGCGTCATGAAATGCCCCTCCGGAACTTGGACAGATTTATACGTGAAGCCTTTGCTGAGAGTAAAAAGACGGGTTTTCGTCTGTGGGGAATCTATCCTGTGCCAAATGGATTTTTCATGCGTGCTGGAACACCAACGACTGATTTGAAATATATAATTGGAGCTTTCTGGGGAATTACAAACCCAGGTATTGATGTTCTACGTGTAACAATTGATGACAAGGAGGACTATTTGCGTTCACTAATTATGTATGTTGCGGATGGCGGTGTACTCCGTTTCCGTACTGTGGCTCCCAAGACGGCTTATTATAAGGAAGCAGGAGGTATGCAGGAAGAACGTACCATGAACCGGGTTACAAAATCAGCAGAGGCTTTACATCGGGCTTTTCCCAATTTAACAAAATTAAATGCAACAAAGAAGTCGGGGTACTTAGAACTCCGGCTGCGTGATGCTCGTGCTGAGGGGGAGAAGAAATTTGGCTTGGAGGCCTTGCGTTCGTACAAGCTTCCCAGCGTTTAGATAGCAAACTGTAGTGACCCCATACCCGTCGTGATAATCAAAAAGTTTACGCTTTCCACATAAACTGTGAAATCGTAATCATATTCCGGTTCGGGAGGTAAAGGATAAGGATTAACTTCCAATTGGAAGTTGTTAATAACTGAGACATTTAGGGAGCCAGACGGCTGGAGTAGGTCTGACCCTTTAGTCGCAAAACTATATACATAAAGTGGACCCATAGAATCTTTTCCTACCGTTCCAGTGATAGCCCCAATTAAGTTATCGTATGGCTGCTGGAGACTAAAGTATTCCGCCGGTTTTTCTTCAAAGATTTCGTTACCCATACACATGATTCTAGCAGATTGTAGAATTTCTCGCTGTGTTCCCGGTGTGATAATCCCCGAGCTTCCAGCAATATTATTATGTGTAGAATCAACACCCACACGAACAGGCCGCACATCGGCATATTTCCAGTTGGTACAATTCAGATAATCATTACGATATACAATTGCATCACTCCGTCTAGCAAACCATACCATACGGCGAATCATATTATGTGCGTCCAAATCAAACTTTGTGCGGCTGTTGATAGCTTGATAATTGAATCCTTGAATTTGTGTAGTGATATATTGGAGTGGTTTAGCAGACATAAACTTACGTTCATCATCTGCTAGATAGACAAAACTTACCTGCAGAGTTGGTTGTAGATTAAAATATTCGGTTGATGGCACAGTCATTCCAGCATCCACATAAAAGTTCTGCGGAGTTCCATTCGGATCATCAGAAGAATTATACAGAGCATTGAATATGTCACTTGCTCCCGTTGCTACATTTCGATATCCATAACGGACACGGAAACCCAACAAATCCGTTACAGTATACAAGTTGCGTAGTGGTTGGAATGTAACTTGAATTTCTACTTCGTGATACTGGAGTGCGATTAAAGGAAGTGAATTACCCAGTCCTTCATTGAACCAAAATGGTAGCGGAATGAGCAGATAACGACCGGGAATACTAGGATTATTTGCTTGTACTGAACCTTCGGCTCCAGTTGGCTTAACATTAGGATACCCACCCGTTGTAGCAGCATACATACCTTGAGATGGCTCGTTCATTTCCGGTACATCTCCCACTAGAACACGCCATTTACTGTAGTGGTCCGTATTATAATCTAACTGAGCACGAATCGCCAACCATTCACCGGTAAATTCTTGTATTTTATTACCGCCAATAAAGATTGCCACTGATTGAATGAGTTGTGCACCCAGTTGATGAATCCACTTAAATTCATGTGCAGGACGTGCGTCAACTATTTTACTATAAATATCGGGAATACGGACACGCAGTGAAATACCGCGAACTAGGTCAGCAAATCGCTGAACTTTAGTACGAACACGAATAGGCATATCCAAATTTAACTCTTGCGGACCTTCAAGTGGAATCGTAATATTCTCTTCACTAAAGTGGGAATGACGCTTAAACGTCTTATAAAAATATGTAATCTGCGGATTACCATTTATAACAATATTTTGCTTGCCAAATGAAACTAAAGGTATTAACCCACCGGGCATCTCTGTTTTATCTGTAAGGAATATATGGAAGTTCTTAAACTATGAATCTTATAGATTCAGGGTTTGGAAATTTCTGCTTTACTATTTTACTGCTGTTGGTAGCTCTGTACCCACCAGGCGTCTGCCATGTAGGGAGGAACCTGGTTTTGAGCACTGACAATCTTGCTGGAAGGTCCCTGTCTGTATAATGAGTCAATCTCAGCATATGATAACGCATAAGCATAGTAGTTGAAGCGGCTGAGCATGCCATCTGCCTTTCCAATAACAGAGTACCGCTGGTCAGGGGTAACATCAATACGGGTATCTTCATTGGCAATATTCTGGAAAGCATAGACATCGCCAAAGTTGAGTTTTGGTACAGATGATAGAGTCATACGCTGGATGACGTTACCGTTGATGAAAACATCTACGCTACGGCCCTTGCAACAGATGACTAAGTGAAACCACTTCTCTACCGGAATGTTAGGAATATCAACAAAATTGTCCCACTTATCAGCAGAGCCCATGTATACGCGTATAGTATTCTTATCACTCAATGTAAATACACCAGGGGAAACAAGAGGGTATGCATCAGGGGGCGGTGACCCCTTGTGGAAAACGTGGCGAAGACTGTTCTGCTCTTTACTAAAGTTTGAGTTGCGGAAATTGAGGAAGACAGAATATGTAAATTCAGTACCATTTATTTCATTTCTGCTCAAATAACACGTCTTAGATGAATCTAAGTTCGGCTCCTGTGTATATGTATCCGCAGATGTCGATGTATCAGGCTGTAAGACCGTATTCATTTCCATAAATGTCATGTAAAGTATTCCAGCATTGTTGAGGATGGAAAGAAATACATATACAAAAAGGACTACAATAACAGCCTGTAGAACTTGATCAACGGTGCCTGTTCCAGCAATATTGGGCATTATAGCATCCATATCTCTTCTCTATCTTAGGAGTAATAATTTCAGACAGTATAACTGTGCGAAATTAAGTGATTAATTCATTAATATCTAATACTTAGTTTCCACCCATAGCCGCATTCGGGTTAGCCAAGATACTACCCATCGTGCCTCCTGTTGTTAAGCCAGCTGAATCCAGGGCATTGGCGACAGTACCAGGAACATTCACATTCTGTGTGTTGCTGCATGAGGCCTGCGGTGCTGTTACCTTGTACGCACTGTAGGTCAGATTGATTCCAAAGAGGGCCAGGAATCTATCTACCAAAGTATTGCTCTTCAGGGTCGGGCCGGCCTGGTAGAGGGCATAGGCACGGTCAGGCGTGATGGCGTAGCTGAAAAGCTGGACCTTGCTCAAAGCACCGCCGAATCCACCAAACTGGCACGCATCCACCGTGATACCGGCAGAACCTACCGCCTTAGGGAACTGGATAACGTTATCCAGCATACAGCTGCGGCTCAGCTTACCGTCCAGATATACGTCACAAACACGGCCATTTACGACAACGTTTACGTGAACCCACCGCTGGAGGTCAAATTCAGGTAAGTCGCATACCGGGTAATTTACGGTGTTCATGAAATCCTTCATGCCAGTATTCGCCGGGCCGAAGAGATTCGTGTAGGCCGTTAAGTCGGTGTACTCCGTGCCAGATGTGACAACCGCACTGGAAGCATTTGCTCCAACACCGCTGGGAGTATTCGCACCCGCCGTGCGTACGCGGATCATCAGCTTATTCTCAAGCGGGTAGATACCGCAGACAATGCTGTTGTAGTTCGCACCCGCTCCCTTGAGAGTGACAACGTGCTTCATGCGTCCAGAACGAACATCCCAGTCGCTGACGTACATCCACCATGCTAGAGTACATTCTCCACCTGTAAAGAGAAGGGGCAAGTTATCTTTGTCAGTATCAGTCGTCTTAGTTTGAGCAGTCGCACCATCGTTAAACTCTAAAACCAGAGCCTCACGCGGGTCCTTCTGCGGATAAACAAGGCGGTAGGCCGCATATACAATAACAAATGACACTAAAACGTAGATGACATTTGTTGTTAGACTTCCACCACCCGCACCGGCTAAGGCTGCTCTAGCATTGTTCATTCTCTAAATGTAGCAAATACAAAAAGCCGGAGGGAAGGATGCTTTACGCATATTCATATTTTACATATGTTTTGCAATCACCAGCGATTTCTTCACACCAGGGCATTCCAGGACATAAATTAAAAGAAGGAAATTTTAAGATAAACGAATAATCTACTGGTAAGATTGGACTTCCAATATTATCTGACGTTGCCTTGTATTGACTTAATACTTCATTCTCAGAAAGACGACTTTCTGTAATTGACCACAAAGCCATTTTACCCAGGATTCCTGAATTTCCTACCATTTGTATACCATCTGTTGCCTGCTTTAGAACATTCGGTAACTGCGTGCTTTTAACGTGTTTTCCATTTACATATATATCAAGTGTACGACCCTCAATCGCAATTGCTGTATGAAACCATTTGTGTGGATTAATGTTGGGAACATCAATAGATGTAATCTTATTAATATCTCCCGTGGAAGCATTCGCAAAATCATAGCGAATTTTTTCTTCTGCTGGTATGTATGAGGCAATCATTGTAGCATATGTATTACGAACGGGGTCATTTATACCCCATCTCCAGAGAGTCTGTGGGTTTGCACGTTGCTCCTTAACACCATCAATATACAGAAAATTAGAGATAGTGAAAGCCCTTTTTGATATCGTATTTAATTGAACACCTGTTAGAACAATTGGATATTCAGCCGGGTTAAATTTCCATGGTCCAGGGTTTCCTTCAACTTTCTTACTGTACTGTATATACAATACACCTAGCATAATAAGACCGATAATTAAAGCACCAAGACCAACATAATTTGCTACAGCTTTAGCATCCATCCTGTTATATACTACGTTTATGGTTCACATGATTCGCCTGCCTCTGCTAATTCAATCTTGGCAGGAAGTGGAATACTTGCAGCATCCTTAACCTGTTTAGGATTGAGTGCCCCATTCCAGATTTTGATATTCTGTAAAACACCATATGCAGGAATAGGACCGCTTCTTCCGTACCAATCCGCAGGAACAGTACGCGGCTCACCCTTCAAAATAAGTGATTTAAGAAGTTCTCCATTTTTGTAAATATCAACACTTATTCCATTAAGAACAATTGTTATACGGAACCACTCTCTTAACGGGATATCATCTAATGCGACACTTTCTAAATAGAGTACATCATATCCAACTACACTCTTTTGGGCAGCTTCTGTTTGAAAAAAGAAGATTAAGTCATTACGATAAGGATGGAGAAATACACCGGGATTCATAAAAATAGGAAGCGGGGTTCCACCCGTAGAAGTCGCACCAGCTGCTGATGCTTCAAATGAACTATCACTGCTGGTATTACCTGTAATCTTCTGTGTTATGCCAGAGCCAACTTCTTGGTTATAATCATCACTTCCTCTATGAAGAATATGACGATAAGAACCCATAGCGGGGGCCTTAGAACTATTTATATTTAGGTCCATCATAACCGTATAACTATTAGGTTTTTTTGCAATATTATCCTCTTTTGAAATATAGAGTCCGGAAGGAGGATCACCGCCAGCAGGTATCTTTAAATTTGTCCAATATCGTTTTGAACTTGGCAGCCCTGCCATAAGTCCATTGTCATAAAAAGCAAAAAATGGAAAAAAAGAATTTACAAGATATAGTAGGATTAATCCTCCCATCAATATAAGCATAACTAATCCAATAATTGTAAGAACTCGTTTAACAGGTTCACTTGCTGGAGGAAATCCCAGGTCAGGTGCGGCTAGAACAGAAGATGCTGTTGGTATCCTTGAAAGAACACTGCTTTTACCCGAAACATTTTTGAATAATGAATCTGCTGCAGCTAAATTCCGATTAATATTTTGCATGTCTCCCTACTTTATGCCTTTTTCTTAAGAAACTTTGTAAGTAGACTTGGAATTTGCTCCGGATTTTTATAAAGATAGAATGCTCCAGTTCCTACTACGCCTACTGTTAAAGCCGCTGAGCCCAATGCCGTCACAGTCGTAACATAACTATTAATCGTATCTCGGTATAAAAAATATACGTATGCCGAGATAATAAAGATTATAAAACTGATTTCCACTAACAAGGCCATTTCTATCCTTTGTTGTGATTTCTCTTACGTTTTTTTGTCTGTTTTCCATTACCAGACATAAAGGTTTGAAGTTTGCGTGTAGCACCATCAGGTATTCTTTGCCTGTACGTCTTAGCAAAGGTAGAAGCGGATTCTTCTACATCGTCAATATCATTGAATTGCGGCAACAGAAGTGTTTTTGTGGGTTTAGATTTTGCCTTCTCTATTTCTGCTTTCTCGTCAAATCCGCTTCTAGCATAATACTCTGCTGTTTCTCCCTCATCGCAGGCTTGAAGCCTATCGCGGAAATAGCAGACAAATGTTAGACGCTGGAAACGTTCCTCCGAGCCGATAAGACCCGTTGTGGGGTCCCGAGACCGAATATCGGGAAGTGTCATGTTATAGATTTTATCTTCAGGTGATTCGTACATCGGTGTATTACAATGCCACTCGTGAACATCCATCGCAATAAAGTCACCCGTGCGTAAATCAAAGCCAACACCAAAACGGGGGAAAAGAGTGTATCCGCCTTGGTATTTCCCCCACTCTATCACGGATAAATTGCCAAATCCACCTTTGAAGTCGCCATCATCCTTGTGAAGAGCTGTGCGGAAATTGAGATTGACTGTAAGAGTACTAAAAGCAGTTCCGGGAATCTGATAGTTTTTCTTAGCTTTTACGGCTTCAAGCTGCCGAGCGTGCTCTTTAGGAACTAGGGCCTTAAATTGTTCATCAATTGCCTGTAAATAAGGTAGTCCATGTAGGAAAAGATGAAGATACCGGCGGGTATATACAGTCATACGGCATGCGGCTTTCATGAACGGTGTCTCTTCATAGAAACCAAGAACACCGCTAGCTACCAGATTATTTACACGCATTTTGCTGACCTTTTTTTTATCTTTATTATCTTTATTTTGAACATAGTATCGTACTGCCCACTTGGAGGTTTTGTCATCTTTGACCTTGATGGGGTCGCGTTTTTTCCAATACGGTGAATTAAAGTCAATCGGGCCAGCAGCCGCTCCGCGATTCCGACCAGGCATTGCTAGAGTTCTGAAAGAATCCCAGCCTATTTGAACTTTCTCCCGTGGAATAACTGACCTACGAAGTTTTGCTAGAAGTTTGCGTGTTCCATCAGGTTCAATACCATAGACATCAGCATCTTCACGAAGTATTAATTTTGCCGCCGACTCTTCAAAATGCGTGCCCTCGTATTTGGTTTTAAAATCAGCATCTGACATGCTGGCTTTAAGTTCAATAATCTTCGGTGGCATATCCCTATTAGTTACGAATAACTTTTATATAATGCAATACCAACTCCTGCTAGACCTAGTACAGTGACACCTCCAGCAACAGCTCCTCTAAAATAAGCTCGTTCATCGGCAGATTCATAGATTTTATGAATGAATGGCGATGGAGGTACAGGGACACCACGGTCACACATATCTTCATATGCTTTCATAAACTGTTCACGAGTAAGTGTTGGCTTGGCCAAATCAAGATTGACCTTATTATGTAGTTTAAGAGTCCAATCAATAAGATTAGCACGATTATCCAGGAAAGGATCAATTGGAGACGTCTTGATATGGTTTACATAGTGTTTTCGGCAGATAGGACACGGTATAAGTTCTGCTAGACTCATGTAGAATTCTTTAGCAGCCCGCTTCTGTGGATAACTTGGCTGGTCCGGATAGGCTAATGCAACTGTATGAATTGTTGCCCAAAATATCGGTCCCCATACTTCTGGAGGCATTGATAACGGCATCGCAGGTTTACTTCTATGTTAGGAAGGAAAAATCTGTTAGTCTATTTAAACACACAGGCCCCTTTTCTGTTAGGGTTAACAACTATGTCAATAGTATGTACAAATTGTGGAAAACCAGGTCATTATTATAAAGTATGTGTTGAGCCAATTACAAGTTTCGGTATTATTTTGATACAAGTTTTAAATATGACTAAGGAGGACTTTGTTCGTAATCTAGCAGACGATAGTAAGATTAATGGATTAGAAGATGCTAAGTTCCGTTTTCTGATGATTCGTCGCAAGGACAGTCTGGGATATATTGAGTTGCTACGGGGGAAATATGATATTGAAGATAGAGTGTATATTCAGACATTAGTAGACCAGACATGTATGGAAGAACGACAGCGTCTCTTGGATTGGGAGTATCCACGTCTATGGGAACAATTATGGAACGGACCTGTTAGTAAACCATATCGCCATGAATATGAGCCTTCCCGCATTAAGTTTGAGACAATACAAAAAACACTTCTAGCAGAAGCCATTGCTGCTTCAGTAACATCTTGGTCTGAACCAGAATGGGGATTTCCGAAAGGTCGTCGGGGACCTAATGAATCTGAAATGCGATGTGCGATTCGTGAATTCTGGGAAGAGACACGCTTTCCGCTTGATTCAGTCATTATAAGTCGGAATATTTTGCCCCTTGAAGAAAGTTTTTTTGGCTCTAACAGGGTTCATTATCGGCATAAGTATTATATTGCTTTTTGTTTTGACGCCATTGATCCTGTGATTATAGCAGGAGATTCAGTTCTGGAGCGTGAAATTGGTGCAATTCAGTGGTTCACTGGAGAACAAGCAATGGAGCATATTCGTCCATATAACATTGAGAAGAAGGAGTTATTGTTACATGTATCTTCAATCTTGCGAAATTATTGCTTTTGGATTAGTTCATTGGTAACAGGAGCTGGTGAATATGTGGCACCCTCTGCTCGTTAGAGTGGTAGGCAATTTTATAAAGATACCATAGAGGATGGCCGACGAATCTAGGAGCGAAGCCGTATTAAGCAAATGGGCTCAAAAAATAGAAAGTGGTGTTAAACCTTCACGAATGAATGAATTAATGACCCGTGAAGGTATTTTTCCTACAGCATGGACTGCCCAGCGGGAACAAGAGGCAGGTCTATATCCAGATATTGAAGATCCCGAATTTACTGAGAAATTAACGAGAAAAAAGGAATTTTATGATGCAAAAGCGGAACCCTTTGTTGAAAAAGGCGATGCCTGTTCATTAGCAGCATTTGAGGCTTTTGCCTTATCTCCCGTACAGCGTCTTGTTAGTCGTTTCATGAATCCCAGCACGCCTTATCTAGGTCTGCTTTTATATCACGGTGTTGGTGTTGGAAAAACTATATCTGCAATTTCTATTGCTGAGAACTTTCTAGCAGAAAGGCCTTCAAAGCGTGTGTATATTGTAGTACCTCGTTCAATCGCTCCTGGCTTCAAGCGTACGATTTTTGACCCGGATGTTTTACGTCGTGCTACACTGGATGATCCTGGTCGCTATGTTTATAAGGGATGGTATTCGGCTCAGTGTACGGGAACAACCTATCTGAAATTGACTAATGCCAGCGACTTAGAAGAGAAAGAGAAGATTCTCTTTCGAATCGAAGGTCTTAAACGGGAACGATACAGCATAAAGGGTTATATGGCTTTTAAGATTTCAGTGGACAAAGCCTATAAGTCTATTCCGTCAACAATAACAGATGCCGATGAAATCAAGAGACGCAAACATGATATTCTTCGCCGGCTTTTTAACAATGGACTAATTATAATTGACGAGGCTCATAACTTACGTCAAGATCCGCAGACAATATCAGCTGATGAATTAGCTCCCGATGAGAATCCAGATGCTAAGGCGGTAGAAGAGGGGGCTGAAGCTAAAGCAATCGTTCCACTTTTGCTGGATATTCTCATGTACACTGAGGGCTGTCGTCTTGTACTCATGACGGCCACACCGATGTTTAACACCGCACCCGAAATTCTCTTTTTACTGAATCTATTAATTCTGAATGACAAGAAACAGATTAATTTGTTAAAGGGGGAGTTGTTTGAAAAAGGATTTCTCAAACCGGACGCTGAGAAGACTATTCGGGATATAGCAACACGTTATGTTAGTTATATGCGTGGTGAAAATCCTTTTACATTTCCGATTCGTCTTCACCCCGAAGTGGGCACAGAGGTTGCTGCTTACCCCGGAAAGACAGCTTTACAGGGAGGTAAAGATATTGATATACCCGAAGAAATAAAGCAGGGAATTGCTGCACTCCCCATTCAACGTGTTAGTCCTGTAGCAGGGTCTGTCTGTGAAAAGGTTTCGCGTTTCCAGATGAATGTTCAAGAGGGTGAAGAGGAGGCCGGTGAAGATGTTATGGAGATTGGCCGACGCAAGAATGTGCTGGATGCTTGGACACAAATCGGCAATTTCACATATCCGAGTGAAAAATTCGGAAAAGAGGGATGGGAAGAGTATTTCCGCGAAGATAAACGGACGGTTGAATGGCGGAGTGAAATGAATATTGATGATGTTTTTGGCCCCGCTGCATTACCCAATCATGGACCCAAGATTGCTAAAATTGTAGAATCTATTCGTACAAGCAAGGGAATAAATTTTGTCTATTCCCGCTATGTTCAGCCGGGTGCGTTACCTGTGTGTATCGCATTGGAACGAGCAGGATATACTCGTGTGAATGCGAATGGAGAAGCAGTGCCCTTGTTGCGTGGGTCACCGCCTGTTCCTCGTCAGTGTGCAATGTGTCCGCGACGCCAGCACGCACAAGATGGTGAATGCGTCGGATTTCAGCCTGCAAATTATGTCTTATTGACCAGCGATTACACACCCAACAATGTAGGAGCAACCGTTGCTTATGCGACTACTTTCCCCGAGCCTGTTGCTTTAACATCTCGTGGTTCGCGGGTCAAGGTTATCGTTGGAAGTCAGATTGCAAGTGAAGGTTTGGATTTGAAGTGCATTCGTGAAATTCATGTGCTAGATCCATGGTATCACTTGAACCGTCTTGAGCAGGTAATTGGACGTGGTGTTCGCTATTGTTCACACAGACAGTTGCCTCCCGAGGAGCGGAACTGCTTGATTCATTTGTATTCTCTCTTCTATGAGGATTACGAGACCAGTGATTTATACAGCTATCGTCTAGCAGTACAAAAGGCCAAGTCAATTGGCCTGGTTCAACGCCAGCTGAAAATGGGAGCTTGGGATTGTGCTCTCAATCACGAGGGTATTCTGCTAACGGGTGATATCTCCCAGCATCATATTGATGGACAGGGTAAGGATTTGGGGAATATCATGTTGGCGGATAAGGCGAATTCTAGCATGTGTGATTATCAAGAGTGCTCATTTCAATGTCGACTCGATATTAAGTCAGTTTCAGAGGGCGACTTGAATCTAAGTACATTCACTGCTCGTGATGCCCGCGGATATATCTTATTACGTGAAAGTGCGTTGCGTGAAATGTTTTCAGTACAACCGTTTTGGCCAATTGAGAAAGTTCGGGAACTGTATAAAGAACTTCCTCCTGAAGTGCTAACACAAGCACTGCCTGCTGTAATTAACAATCGGTCATTTGAACTGAAATTTAATGGCCAGCCCGGTTATTTAATTTTACGGGCGGGATATGTGATTTTTCAGCCGCGGGAAATAACAGACACCTCAATTCCTCTAGCACTTCGCTATAAGAGAACAGTGGCTGCTGAAGGTGGAAAGCTATGGTCATCTTCTATTCTTCCAAAATCGGGTCCCTTCGATGAACAAAGTGTGGATACTCGGATCGCTCGTGGCGGACCGGTTGCTGTTCCCGAATATGCTGGAGAAGAGGAAGAGGCTGGACCAGCAGCAGCAGGAGGTGATGCAGCAAGTGTAGTCACAGCCGGAACAGCATCTACAACCTTTTCAAGGGCTACTGCTAAGAATCCTGAGTCTCCAGCAGAATGGTTAGCTTTAGTGGAGGGTGTTTATAAGCGGGCTGACCCATCTAAATTGCCTGTTTCAGATGATTTGAAGGCTAAAATGAAAGGACTGGACGATTTAGGAACGATTGCTTTTAGATTCAAAGAATTGCCTGAAACAAAGGCTGTTTTACTGGCTTTTGGCTTAGACCATTTTTACTCCTATGAGACAAAACAGCGATTTTATAAATTATTTATGGATGGCAAATTTGCTGGAAAAGATTTAATTCAATTTGCTCCTGTTATGATGCGTAATTCATTTAAAAGCGACGATGTAAACGGATATTTCTTGCTGGATATCAAAAATAATAAGGTGGAAACCTTCTGCAAGAGAATTGGCCAAGCATCATTTACACCGTGTCCCAGCAGTTTAGCTCCATTTGTTGCGGCTGCCACTACAGATGCTGCTGAGTCGGAAGGTCGGGCGGGAGCACCGATTGTTGCTATAAATACACGATGTGGTAAATTATTCGGCTTTCTTGTTGCTAAGCAGGCTCAAAATATGCTTTCAACAAAGACGGTTGAGAATACACCTGGGGGTGCGGAATCAGAAGGAGCTGACTGTGCTGGAGTCAGTAATAAAGAACCGCATTTGCTCAAAATTCAGATTTTACGAAACGCAGTAGAGGCAAGCGGGGATGCTGATTTACTGCGTACAATGTATCCACTTGCTCCGATTACAAAGGAAAAGAAATCGGCGGCTAGAAAAAGTTTCATTGAAGAAACGTCGGATATGAAACAATCCACACTTTGTATTTATTTAGAATTCATCTGCCGGCTGATGGATGCTCGTCGTGTTGGCGGAAAACGTTGGTTCTTGAATGACGTTGAATATAAACGCTCATATGATGCTCCGGGTTCTCAGTGGCCTAAGATGAAGAAAAAGTAAATCTAAAGTAGATATGGCATCCCCTAAACAGTATCATGCTACTGTCAAGGGTATTTTAGAGTGGGCGAATTCAGAACTTGAACATGTAGGTCGTATTGTTTCTGTTGAAGATCCTGACCTTCAGTACAGCTATGCGATGAGCACAGTGAATGGAATGGCATATCTGAAAGATGCACTCTATGAACTTGTAAATGACCCTAAATATGCCACGCATAAGGAGGATTTACTTCGTGTCCATGGTGCTGTAATTCGTACGATGAAACACTTAGTTAAAGATTTCAAGATTGATTTAACTGCAATTAAGGCTTTTAATACCAGAAAAGTCTTAAGCAATAGCAATTTTACTTACTTGAAAAATACCAACAAAGAAAATAAGGCAAACAAGCCTAATAATAGCAACAAGGCTAATAATAGCAACAAGGAAAATAAGGCAAATAAGGCAAATAATAATACAAAGAAGGAAAACAAGCGTAATCGTAAGACACGAAAGAATCGTAAGTAAATCTAGGAATTTTTACTAAAAATTGACTATATATTAGTTAGTTTTGAACACTTAAAATCACACCTTTAAGAAGAAATAGATGTACCATCCATGTTTTCTTGAAGAACAGGCCGTCTTAACTCCCAAAGAATTTGAATTGGCCGCAATTGATATGGCCGGATTTCTAACTCTTCAACTCCGCAAGAAGTTGGAGGGTCGCTGCTCACCGCAAGGATTTATCAAGGAAAATAGTTTGAAGCTTTTGAGCCGCACATGTGGAATGGCAAAGTCGGGAACTTTCACATCTGATTTTACATTCCGCTGCAAGATTCAGTGTGATGTATTGTATCCAGCAGTAGGTGATATTGTTGAAACCGAGGTTCTTAAGGTGAATAAGATGGGTGCTTACTCCGCGTTTGAGGATTCACTGCGTGTCCTGATGCCGCGTGATCTTCACCAAGGAAGTACTAACTTTGACGAACTGAAGGTAGGTGATAAAATCCGCGTGAAGATTCTAAAGACCCGTTTTCAGTCACACGATGAATTTATTATGGCAGTTGGTACACTGGAAGCAGTGGCTCCTCCTCTTGAAGGAGCAGTTGTGGAAGAGCAGCCAATTCCAGCAAACGCAGTACCTGCGGAAGTAATTTCTCTATAAGTTCTCTTAAATGAGTAATGGATTCTGCTGAATATTCTCGTCGCGAAAAGTTTTTAAATGCTCTCAAGCAACTCGGGGAACCTGAGTATCTTGAGATTCTGCGTCTCTTGCAGAAAAAGAATATTCACTACAGTGAAAATGCAAATGGTGTATTTTTTGATATTGCTGCTCTTGACAATGAAACATTTACAGCCCTCGAGCAATTCATTGAATTTGTCAAGAAGAATCGTGCTGAACTGTCGGAAAGAGAAACACTCATTAACTCATTTAAACAGAAGTAGGTGTGATTTTATTAGAGATGGCTCCGTATACTTCCTGGAAAAGCTTATCTGCTGTGATTAACGCAAATGCAAATAGGCATTGTTCGCTTCAAACTTTACAAAAGCAAACAATGCATATTATTGAATCTGAGCCCACATGGTTGGCAGCAACGGCTTGGAAAGTCCTCCATGAAGGAATTCCTGCTCATCCGCTGAGTCTACCCTGTATTGATGCTGACCCTTTTTTCCGGTATAGCGACAAAGCAGATACTGCTAAGTGTATTCATACACAGATTTCTGAAATTTCTCAGAAGTTTGATGATGTCTACAAGGAGAATAATGGACGAACGCGTGGCTGGATTAAGTCGCATTTTCTTGCTTGGTTTATCAAGACTGAAGCATTGGAGAAGTGGTCATGGGACTATGATAGTTGCTTGAAGGATAAGTTGTCTTCGGCCGTCTGTGACTTTCTAGCAGTTTGGTGCAAAGTAACTCTTGCTGTATTCTTTCCGGAACAAATGCGTATTGTCTGTTATCCGACTGGCCGGCCAATCGGTGAACGTGTAGTCTGTATTGACGGGTCATCTGGAAATTGGTTGGTTGGTCCCGGTGGACCCTATGCTACACGAACGGAATTTAAGAGTTTGGCTTCTAAACTGGGCTGGAAGTGGCTAGCACCAGCCTCAGTGTCTATTCCCGAGACAATTACTGAACTCAAGGCTAAGATTTTGGCGGGGGGCGGAGAGGGCAGTTTACCGACAATGACCAAGCAGGAATTGGTGGGCTGGATTTGGCGTTCACAGTGCTTGTGAACTTAGTTATCTTCTTTGGGAAAGGGCTTTGCTTTAAAATTGAAAGCACTAACTATCCGCATATTGTAGGTATGGAACTCCGTAAAACAGAATATGAGGAAATTAAGGCTCTCTGGTCCACGTGGCGAGGCCTGAAGGATACGGAGCTTGAAGCAGTAATTCAAAAAGTAGATGCTACGCAATGGATGGATATCATGACACGGCTACGCAGCCTTGGTCTTCAGGAAGAGGTCCAGCAGCCCTATCTTACAATCCTTGTTGAGGGCGGTATGCGATTTGTCATTACAGGCGAAGATGCTGTTCGCAAGTATTGTCAGACTAACCGCTTGCCCGACTCCGCAACCTGTAATATGAAAGCAAGTATCCGCGATATTCAGCCCGTAGAACTACGGGAATACAATGTCCGAATCAAGCTGAAGCGTGAACAGAACGTTTCTCGCGAAGACATCAAGTATCAGACTACAATGCTCAAGTGGCCACTGCTAGCAAAGAGTTTCCGATACATTCGCCGCTATACTCTTTCCACGCCTAAGGGAGCACGGTTTGACTTGAGCATTGTACGTCAGTCTCCTTATACACCGCAGGGTCAGTATAAGACGGCATTTTCTTTCAAGGAGGCCGATATTCTGAATCAGCCGCTACGCTATGAGGTGGAGGTTGAGGCACTTACGGAACAGACCAGCGAAGAGCCGATGAGTTTTATCAGTAAAATTGGACAGGCCCTACAGGGAAAGCAGCGTTCTTTCGCCGTTATCAAAAATTCTCAACGAACGGCTGTGCTAGATTCATTCAAGGTTCTATTTGGCCAGAATAACAAATTTCCTGGACCGAAAGCAATTACACTTGAGAAGGTAAATCTGCTTCCTCCGAATGAGACAACGCCTGATATAGTTAGTCTGCTAGCACTCAATGGTGGGTACAATGTAACTGATAAGGCAGATGGACTGCGTGCCCTCTTGTATGTTCACGCCGATGCAGAGGGGAATGGTGGCGATATCTATCTGATTGACATGAACATGAATGTGTATGCAACAGGTTTGATAACGGACCCGGCAATCTGGCGGGGAACGGTGCTAGATGGTGAATGGGTTCAGCAGGGTAAAGAAGGTAAGCCACTCAATACATTCTACAGTTTTGATATCTTGAGAACACGGGGTGGAAGGGATTGCCGGCCTCTACCATTTGTTGGTTCTTCACTAGAATCATCAGGCGAAGGTGCTCCTGTTGAACTGGAAGCACGCTATAGTCTACTACAGGAAGCAGTGGCCGGTCTTTCAACAGCCCGCCAGTCCCTAAAGTTACCTCTTGTACAGCAGCTCGGAATTGGAATTAAGCATTTCAAGTTTGCTTTGCCACCCTCTCCACAGCGTCAGATCTTTATTGAAGCAGCCGCAATGCTAGAACGTATGAAGATGGCACCATATGAAACAGATGGGCTTATCTTTACTCCTAACGCACTAGCACTACCCATGAATATTGGTGTATGGCGTGCTCAGTTCAAATGGAAGCCGGTAGAAAAGAATACAGTTGATTTCCTTGTTATCTTTGAGCGGGAAAAGGATGAGACGGGTCAGATTCTAGCAGATGATATAATTCAGAGCAAGCCGCACCCAGATACAGGTGAACTTGTAACCTATAAGACCCTTCGTCTCTATGTGGGTGGAATAAAAGATCCGGCTTTTAAGAATCCCCGACAGACAATCTTAGAGACTTTACCCCTACCGCCTCCCGGTGCGGACTCCTATGAATATCGGCCGATTGTATTTCATCCTCTAGAACCTACAGACGCATATGCGTCGGTATGCCATGTTCCGATGATGAGTGATGGTCGAGAAACTGATATTGCGGAGTCGATTGTGCGTTGCGTGACAGATGGTCAGCCGATTACAAATAATACGATTGTGGAGATGTCGTATAATCAGGCAGCATCTCCGGGATGGCGTTGGATTCCGCAGCGTATTCGCTGGGACAAGACTGAAGCATATCGGCGTGGTGTAGTTGGCGGTTCACTAAATGCGGAGAAGGTGGCTGATTCCGTATGGGCTTCTATTCATGACCCAATTACGGAGGAGATGATTGCTGGAGGGGTTGAAGTTCCTGCTTTTGTAGCAGAGGCTCCAGCAGTAGTTGGCGTAGAGAAGTCATATGTGAATAAGGTTGACCAGAAGAATGAATTCAAGGTTAAGAGTTTGCGTGTATTTCACAATTACATCAAGGGAACACAGCTCCTTGGCAAAACTCTAAAAGAAGGCGGCGCCCTGCTAGATATGGGATGTGGCAAGCTGGGTGATCTACATAAGTGGGCTAGTAATCTTGGGCCGGCTGCAAAGGGTGGATGGGTTCTTGGTGTGGAGCTAGCCGAGGATTCACTCATAAATCCGCGGGATGGTGCTTATCGCCGGTATCTTAATAAGAAGATTGAGTATACTGATGTTGCTCCAATGGTTTTCGTACAGGGGCGATGCGAACGGCCTCTCTTGACGGGTGATGCGGGTATTACTCCGGATGACCAGAATCTGCTCCGTGTGCTATACGGTACACCGGGCGGTGGAAATAAGGTGCCTCCTTTCTTTGAAGCGACTGGCCTCGCAGGTAGAGCGGCTAGCAAGTTTGACGTGATTAGTAGCATGTTTACGCTTCACTACTTCTTTCAGGACCGGACAATGATTGATGGCTTCTTGCAGAATATTGCTGATAACTTGAAGGTGGGTGGCTTCTTTATCGGATGCTGCTTTGATGGCGAAACAGTTCATTCCAAACTGGCACCCTTGGCATTTGGAGGCGTACTAGCAGGAAAGGAAGATGATTCGGAGATTTGGTCTGTAGAGAAGATGTATGATTCAGGCACGGATGAAATGACGCTACCTGATTCTGATAGTGGACTAGGTCGTAAGATTAAGGTAAACTTTATCACCATCGGGGACGGTCATGAGGAATACTTGGTAAACTTTGCCTACCTGCAGAGTCGCTTGGCTGAGATTGGAGTGGATGTACTTTCGCCGGAAGAGATGACTGCTCTGCGTCTGCGGGAGAGCACAGGTATGTTTAAGAAGGTTTATGATGAGCCGAATAACTTCTTTGGAATGTCGCCTAAGTTGCGGGAGTACTCATTTCTGAATCGGTGGTTTATCTATCGCCGGCGTTCTTACGGACCCCTATCTGTAGCTCTAGTGGGTGCCGGTGGACAGCCAGTTGCTCCTCCTGTAGCAATTGAACTACCGGTTGCTCCTCCTGTAGCCGGTACAAGGGGTGGTCGTGGTGGCCGCGGTGGTGCGACACGGGGTCGGGGTCGTGGCGGTGCCACACGTGGAGCAAAAGCCTAAATACTAAATCTTCTTTGTAGTTGTGCTTTCTTTATTATAGGAATAGGTGAATGAATGCCACATAGGTTACGATACATTTTAGGCGATTCTTCTAACATTGCCACAAACTTTACTATATCTACAGAGCCGAAACTTACTTTTTTAAGTTTCTGCTTTGGAGTCGGTGTTCTATAATCATGAAGAGTGGGTTCTGTATTTGATTTTTTAACTCGTATAGATAATCGTACTGTTGGAGTAGACCACTCCATAGCCATATTAAGGGCAGGTATATTTAATATATGGGTAAATTTGATATTGTTACAGCTGCTTGAAACAAGAAGGGAAAATGATTCACGAACGATTCTTAGCCATTATCTATGGCGTATTATATGCCATCAGTTTGGCTGCTGAAATTGTGGCAATTAAGAGCCTAAATTATAATTCAGTCCCCGTAATTCTTCCAGCGTATACAGCATTACTTAGTAATCAAGTATGGCTGTTTATGCTTCCTGTTTATTGGTATCAGTATGCTAGTCGCAAGGTTCTAAAGAAGACTTTTTGGGGACAGTACGTAGCAACAGGAACTCTTTCATTTGGTATTATAATGCTGCGTCATATAAGTCTAAATTCAATGCCCGGTAGCGTATTTGCTATTTTGATGAGCACAAGTATTCTGTTTACAATGATACTAAGTAAACTTGTTCTTCATCGAAAATTTACATACTGGCATATTGGGGCGGCGGTTTTCTGTTTAGCTTCAGCTTTTAGTATTGGCTACGCAGCACTCTTTACCAATCAAGAGGATTCTGCCGGAGTTAATTATAAAGTTGGTATTTCTTCTGCTATTGTTGCTTCTTTTCTGATTGGTGTAATAAATATATCACAGGAATCTATGCAGTTATCGTGGGATAATTATGATATTCGTGTTGTTGAAATGATGATGATTTCAAGTCTTGTCGCAACATCACTTGTTATTGTCTATGCAACATTTAGCAAAGAAGTGACACAATGGGGTCCGGCTTTAACAGCAGGAACACAGACGAAGGAAGGACTTATACTTGTGACATGTGTTAGTATATCATTGCCAATCATCAAACTTCTTGTACGGAATACAAAAAATGCTGCTATTAAAAATTCAAATGCGTTCTTTGTAGAATTCGCTCAATCTTCCGGCTCTCTGCTTGGGTCTCTAGCAAATATCCTTGTATTTCAGGAGCCGTGGGGCGTGGGATATATTGTGGCGATTATACTTATGGCTATAAGTTTTATCTTGTACGCACAGACTAAACGGACCGTACAGGATATGCCTCCACCACCGGATTATCCTAAAGATGAAATTCGTATAATAAATCCACTAGAGGCCACTGCGAAACAACAGGACGCCAAGATTGTTGTATCTGTTGCCTTATGGAAATAAAATTGATTAGTTGGGTGTCTCCAAGATACTGGCACAAAATGCAAGAAGCAATTGGGCCCGAAATAAATATTTTGGGGCTCAAATCGGGAGAAAAATACTATGGATTCTTTACACGTGGTAGAGATAACCGTTTTAGAGGCACATTTACTGATTATTGGACAAATAGTGTAGGCTATAATATGGTCCATTTTCATAGCGGGATTTCTTATTATAAGGGGGAGCCTATAGAGACTGGTCCTTTTAAAGAATTTTCTGTTGGTATTTACTGGAGAGTCTTTGACGCCCCTGATGGCTATCAATCCTATAAATATTATCAGGTAAGCCGATTTACAGCAGCTGAAAAGAAGGAACTGCTGGAACGTGCGACTCTGAGGGAACGACGGCAATATGAACGCGGTTTAACTGGAACTACAAGCAAGGGTGTGTGGTTACCACGCGACCTTGTTCGTGAAATTAGTCTTCGGTATTTAACAGATTCTAAGATTGGATGTGCTGGACGTTGGCGATAATTTAGTGTCATTGTAAAAAATTTGAACTTTAAAGTAATCTTTAATTTTTTAAAAGAAAATGCCGCAATCTATCGCAGACGGAGCACTCCCTTGGCAGCGTTTGGCTGTTGTTAATAAGCATCCACGTGATGATAATATTTCCTTTGAGGAAGAAACTCATACCTATAGCATTGATGGCGATTCTACAGGTTGGAAGTC
>Ga0214919_10003794_pt1 | contig 22512 bp, 28 predicted proteins | sample LL1503_MetaG_FD_177994 | JGI IMG/M metagenome (GOLD analysis project Ga0214919, IMG submission 177994) | Freshwater microbial communities from Lake Lanier, Atlanta, Georgia, United States - LL-1503 | ecosystem: Environmental > Aquatic > Freshwater > Lake | place: USA: Georgia | collected... | reverse complement strand
GTCGGCTAATAGCCTTACAAGTCGGCTAATAGCCTTACAAGTCGGCTAATAGCCTTACAAGTCGGCTAATAGCCTTACAAGTCGGCTAATAGCCTTACAAGTCGCCTTACAAGTCGGCTTCTACCATTTAAAATCGCATCGTGCTCCCCTTCTTTACCAGTAAATCCATCATAAATAGAACAAAGATTCCACTTGAAATAAACATCAACAATTCCGAAGTCATTTGCTCAGGCGTTGTCGTATTCAAATCATCTAATTTCGCAAATAACATATCCATTCGCTTCATGACTTCATCCATCGATGGTTCATTTTTCTGTCCATAATATTTCCCACCAGGCGGCGGCAAATTCTCTACAAATGATGTATTTACTCCACTGGGTGTCAAAGGCTTCCAATAATTATTTGCAGACGGCATCGGTAAAGAACTCGCTTTTGCTAAACCAGTTTGTTCGAACGCTCCCAAGAAATCAGGTTGCAACTTATAATCTTTTTGATTAGGAATGTAATCTGCAAATGAATCTTCAGGATCTGCTCCAAAAAATGACTTCTTCTTTGAAACTGCAGGTACCGCACTTAAATCCTGAAACGACTGTGTCTGTTTCGAGGATGGAAGAAGCGGCTCAAATGGCTCCATAGAATCCTGTTGCCAACTCTGTTGTTCCATATGACTCTGCGGTGCAATATCAGGAATATGTTCATAAAGTCCAGATGCAGCATTCATCGCAGGAACATCAGAAAGTTTTCCATATTGCTGCCGATCAGGATCCACTTTGCATCGTCGCTTACGTCGTTCCTCTTTTCTGGCTTGTTTTGCTCCATCATGACTTGTACATCCCGGAGATGGAACTCCCTCTGTTGTTGGATAGGCATCTTCTAAAGAACAATAGTTCATTGCCTCTCTACTACCAATTACAATCATTCTTATATCATAGAAATGAACCATTTGTCACGTCTTATCATTTGTCTATGCATTCTTTTAGCAATCATGTATAAAATTATTATGATAGAACCATTTGATTCAAATCCACTAGGAGCAGTTAAAACAGATTCTGATGCATCTGATGCCAATATGAATTATACATCACTCTTACTTTTTTTAAAGAAGAATCCAGATAAATCTGTTAAATTTATTACAGATATTAAGAACAAATTCTTTGACGATTCATGTACTGTTAAAAACATTAACTTTGATACAATTACAAAACTAAATGGTAATACCTTTTAGGTATTTAACACATTAAATGTATAAAGATATAAAGAATATATTAAAGCAGTATGGTCCCTTCTGATATTATCCATTTTTTGCCAACAATGGATTCACCTATCAAAATGATATATGGATGCATTTTAGTATTAATTATTGCATATTCATCAGTTATCCCTCTTGAATACAAACGCTTTGCAGATTCACCCCTCGGTCGCATTTTTGGTATTGCCATAGTATACGGTGTTATTCAACAATTAGGATGGATTTATGGTATTCTTACTGCAATGGCATTCCTTCTTTTACTACATGGTGGTATTCAAGTAAGAGAAGGATTTGGAGACATGGCTGAGAAGAAAACAACATCTAATAAATGGTACGTAGAACGTATCTTAGGAAAACCTGAAAAGATTGTAACAGATCAAGTTGTAACGAATGCTCCTGGAGGTAATTGATTTAACTGAAAAAAATATATAAGTAGATAAATGATAGAGATTGATAGTATTTTACGCACTGTTGTAGTTGTACTGGCATGTATTTTTATTGTAAGATATGCATCATTATATGAAGAAGAATATAATAAAAAATTAATTGATCTATACGTATACCCTTGGTGGCGTATTTTAATTGTGTTTCTATTAATTGCATCTGCGTATTGGTGCCCAACAGTATCTATTGTAATTGCATTATTAACCTTCTTTTATTTAAGTGATATGAATACACTTATTGCACCCCTATCGTTTTAGAAATCATTTAGATATTTAGATACCTTTTCTATTACAATAAATACAATCTTATTGTAATAGAATGAGTCTTCCGGTTTCTATGGTAGGACAAACACTTGCAGCCATTAGTCCAATGGATGCATTCTTAAATGTTTTTAATACAAATCCGTATTTTATTGGAATTACAATGTTGTTGCTAAACTTGGGTGGACGTTTTTTGACTCTAGAAATGAGTAAAAAACAAGAGCAATTCTTCCAACATCCTTGGGTACGCCGTGTATTAATCTTTATTGTATTATTTGTTGGTACACGAAATATTGCAGTTGCATTTTGGGCAACAATATTTATTGTATTATTTATTGGATATTTATTTAATGAGAATTCTGCATTATGTATTTTTGGTAAGGGTGGATCAAATGGTGCTACATGTACAAATGAAGAAAAAGGCGAAAAAGGCGATATGACACCTGAAGAGAAAGAAATATATCAAAGATTATATGCAAAAGCACAACGTTTAAATAAACCGAAAGTAGAATCTGACGCAGAAGACGAGATTTTACATATGGATGTATATGCTGCGAATATGGCGCTATTGCGTCGTTAATATGTTATTAATTTATAAATCAAGCGTAACTGTATTTGCTACGGGAATATTAACTTTTCTGCGACCACGACGTTGCTGTTGCACATTTGAAGCGGATGTATAATTACTTTCTACTTCAGATCGCGGGGACATAGAGTGAATACTGGATAGCTCAGACATAGCTTGACGTGCAGGTTGCTGATTATATGACTGAGGAATTATAATAGATGGTGGTACCATTTCAGCGGATCTTACCTCTTGAAACGTTCTCAAAATATCATCCATTCCTTGTGGACCCTTCATTTCATTACGTTGTACAGGAGGTGGAGCTGCTGCCATATTCTGAGGAGGTCGAGGTAGTTCTTGGAAGCTGGGTTGTTGCTGTTGCTGTTGCTGTTGCTGTTGTGGTTGTTGCTGAACACCCATTGCTGCACCCATGAAATTACCAAATCCAGGACCTGCTTGTTGAGCGGCAGCTGCTGCAAACTGTTTTGCTAATTGAGGATTATTGCGAAAAATCTCATTCGGATCCATATTTGTTACCTTAGAACGAAAGAAGGAATTACTCATATGAAACATGAAGCCACTTCCAACCAATGACATCAATAGTTTTGCTTCAGGTGGCATAGCACCACGATTTTTATACTTATCATAAAGCTCTTCAAATACTTCATCAAAATCTTCAACATTTTCATGGACAGATTCAGACCAGCCATCAAGTTCCCAATCGAAAGGATTAAATTTACCATTGAGAAATTCAGCACCCGTTACAACACCCATTAAACATTGACGTTGAAATCGCAAAGATGCCTCCAGATTTTTAGCATCTAACAAACGATCATACTCTGTTTGGATTTCATCCATTGTATTATCCATTGTAAATCGCTTGCTAAGATTATAGCCCTTCGTTTGAAGACGATTTAGTTTATTAATCATATCCATCTTCTTTTTGCGCTCTTCCTCAGGAGAAAGACGAGATTCATCCATTGCATTAATAGAAGGACCAGATGCAGTTTGATGATTAGAAAACATATCAGATTCTCTATTTACACTAATATCTGGTAGACTCTGTACATTCGATGAAGGAATATCAAATGAGATAGCTTCCAATGGCTCTAAAATACTAATTTGAGGATCTTGCATTTGTTTGGGACTTGAACTTGTACGTGCATTAGATAGTAGACCTGCACCCAAATCATTACCTAAATCCTCCAAAGTTCCCATATCAATAATATTTCCTACATCATTGCTCAATGTAATGTCATCCATATTTTGGACAAAACTATGCATATCTGAGACGGCAACACTTGACATATATCTTTCCTCATATGCTGTTTTTTAAGTAGTTAAAATATCGCACTTAAAATACTATAATTGAGATAAATCGTACGTACAACTTGGCTCATACCTAGCCCTAATAAACTGCCAACTATAATTTGTTCAACTGAATGACATCGTTTTGTATAACGAGAAATCATAATGGCTATTGCAAAAATAACAAGTGCACATTTAATCCAGATATTATCTGTCTCATTGAAGTAATATCCTGCAAAAAAAGTAGCCATTAAAGAATGACCTGATGGCATACCGGGTTTACCTTCCTGGAGTCCATCAGTACACCATAAATTACAATCTGTTGCACCACTTGGTCGTGTACTTCGTTCTTTAATAACAAAATACTTTATCCCCTCAGATGCAGCAACTGATCCAGTGATTCCTATAATTGCAAAAAGTTCCCGTATATTATATGTATTAACATATAATATTGCTGGTATAATATATACAAATAAGACTGATAGAGTTATTATATTGTCAATTTGCATTTACTTTATATTCATATAATCTACAGACATACATAATGCATCAGCCATATCAGATTTCTTAGGAGATTTCTTCCAAGCTTCATATATATCGAGATTATGTACTACACCTCCATCAAATAATGATTTAAGGCGCTCTTCTGCACCTGTTTTGCGCTGTGTATATCCTGCATCACCCTTCTGTGCTGTTACTTTCTTCTTTGCATGAATGAAATGATACTGTGGTGTCTGTCCATGTCCTAAAAATATATCTCGTAAAACCGCAAATAATAGCACTTGCACTGATTTCATATGCGGATTTTTAAAGGCTGGTTGATTTTCAAGAAGCACATGTGTGCATCCAGAGAAGAGATTCCAATTATTGTCAGCAAATGCACGCAGTGCATCATGAATGACTTCTAATGAAATCTTGGATGCATTTTCCTGTTTAGGCTGCTCATAACGTAATGCAAATTTTGTGGATAGAGATGCAAGACAATCTGCATTATTTGCCCCGAGATTATGACATTCATGTGTTTTAACCAATTCTTTTAAGACCTTATTCGGTGGCAACTTCTTTCCCATAAGTTCAGGAAGAATCTTATGGGTTTTAGGCATATGTCGTTTGCAATACACCGTGTTTTCTACGGAAACTACTGCACGTAGCTTACATTGAGTACATAGGACTGGTTCAACTGGTTCCAAAATATTACAATTTTCTAAGGCAATGACATTTGTTTCTTCTAAGATGCAGAATGCGAGATTTTTAATTCCGATATCAAATGCAAGGACCCGCATTATATATAATTATGTTTGTATTATTTAGACTATGTTAATAAGCAAAGATACAAAATCGTTAACAAATGAAGAAAAAGATGCATTAAAAGTCAGCAAGGATGCTTTAGCTAAAGACATACTACAATTAAAAGACAGTATGGAAATAATTCATGATCTAATAAAAGATCAGGGTGAAGAATTAAATACCATTGAAGATGAAATTCACACAAATAAGCAATTGATTATTCAAGGAACTGAAGATGTTTCTTTAGAAACTAATTATAGTTCTAGTATTATTGCGGGTATTGGTGCATTAATCTTTGTTTTATGTATGTTGTAATATTCTGAAAAAATATCATTCATCAGAATAATCTATAGACCCGACGGGAATCGAACCCGTATTGACCGCTATCTTATATTAAAAACATAAGACGGTTATCCTGCCATTGAATGACGGGTCCCTTTGAGGAATTTCTTCCTACAAGCATAAAGTAGGGTTTCTTTAAGTTTCTTTTTATTCCAAAATTTTAGTCGCCATTCGCATCAAAAGAAATATCGCAAATTCTTGTTCTACAAACGGCTTATCATATTTTCCCATATCTATAATAACGTATGGAGCATACTCTTTCTTTTTTATAATTGCTGTCTTTACAATATCTCTCGCTTGTACCTGCTTCAAAGATTGCGTCTTACTAATCTGTTTATAATGCCATGCTCCATTCCATAAAATCGCAATCTTATCTGAATGAATAATAACATCTGCATCCCATCCATCAAAGAATTGTTCATTCGTTGTTATTGTAAAATACTCGCTGCATAGTTCTGCAAAGTAAATTTCATTCTGGCTACGTCTAGATTGTTTTTGAGCAGATATTTTTCCACCATTTTGTCCATTTATTTTTGCTTTCGCTTTATATTCATCTGTTTTCCATATATCTTGTGAGCACTTCATAGAACATACTTTTGAACTTGAACGAGTTGGTTGAAATTCTTTTTGACACATACCGCATATAATTGGTTTTAATCGTGTTTGTTTTTTATAGCCATTTGATGGAATATCTGATGGAACATTTGTAATACATTTTGGATGATAAAATCCCATTTTAAATCCTAATAATGTTTGTTCATATACTTTTTCACATTTACCACATTTTAGTTGTAGCAAATTCCTATTTGTAATATACTCTTTACTCAATAGTTCATATCCCTTATCTTTAATATAATTATAAACAGTTTCATATGATAGTTTAGTCGGCATTTTATACCTATAAATAATATCTAAAGAGAATCAATTTTATAATTTCGCTTAACATAACAGTTTAAAATAAATATCAACATACCATACTAAATGATTCGTGCAGTATGTCCTACCAATATTTATGATTTGACAAAAATGAAATATTTATTAGAATCTTCACATCGAAATGGATTTACAGTAGATGTTATTGGTATTGGTAAACGATTTACATGGTTAGATCGTATGGAGTGGTTCAAAGAATATCTGTCTGGAATTCCAGACAATCAAGACAATCCAATTGTCTGTTTCACAGATGCATATGATGTATTCTATGTGGATTCATTAGAAGTTATTAAACAGAAATTTTTAGAGTTGGATACAGATATTTTATGGTCTACAGAGAAATGGTGTTCACATCATATACCTTATGATCATTCATTTTATGATGCACGTGCCAAAACCAATTATAAATATATAAATGCAGGAACTTTTATGGGATACAAGACCGCATTATTACAATTATTTACAGATATTCTGGATGCATTGAAGGATCCTGGATTTATTGATGAACTTGTCATTTGTTTTTATAATAATGATATTCGTGGCTCAGATCAAACATGGATATCTCATTATCTTGTTAAGAATTTTGACAAATACAATATTAAATTAGATTATTATTGTAATGTTTTTTATCTTCCTTGTGGAGATTGGGATAATATTAATGAATGTATTGATTCTAATTTAATTGTAAAAGAAACAGGTATGAAACCAAGTATTTTTCATGTTCCATGGAAATCACGTTATGAATATATTATGCTACAATTATATCAGAGAAGATATGGTAATCAAAATGTAGAAAATAAAAAATACTCATGGGAAGGACATACTATACAATTTTTAGAAGGAGGACACATGAATGCATTTGGTTCAGGAAGATATTTACAATTAGACCATCACATTATTCAGGCATTCTTTGGTGGAAAAGAACATATGCTAATCTTTAATGACAATTATACAAGTTTTACATCTGTGCGTAGGGATGATAATGAAATTATTAAAGGCGGGATTATTTAGACCCACGAGGAGTATTACGCCCCCCTTCATACATTTTCGTCAAACCAATATTCTTACGATTAGATTGTATTTCTCGCATACTAGCTTCATAATAGAATGTTCCAAATAGGTCAGGTGATTTTGAATCTGCTCTTATAACTCCTACTCCATTTGCAAGATTAGTAGGCTCTAATTCAGAATAGAACGGAGTAGAATGAACAACACCTGCAGGCGGAGGAACCGTATTTGCCATTGGAAGACCAGCTCCAGACCATTCCATTTGGCGGCGACGAGTTTCATCCATAATTTTCTCTGCATTGCGAATCATCCATAACTTCGTATTAAATTGGTATCCAGGACGAACATTTTTGCTACATTGAGGGCGGTAATCAGTTACCAGACGCGCATCCTGAGTGGCTGCGTTATACGCGGGATAGCGATTGTCTCTGGCAGAATATACGTCTTTAACTGACTGACTAACTGCGGTATTTCCTGCACAATATGCTGCACCCAATGGGATATCATTGAATAAATTTGGACTAGTATCGTTATTAAATGAGTTTTGATTGTATTGAATATATTCCATTTACCAATAGATATGATATTTTTAGGGCTTGATTTAGACATCATTGCTAACAAGTGCGCTATTTTCAAGAAATGATGATCCTACTACACCGTGTTTTAAGCCGGATTGCTCTAATCCTTTAAGAGTTTCAATAAGCTGATTTTTTTTCATGGTTCCTGAAATCCCTTTTGACTTTGCAAGTGATTGCAACTCTTTAAGACTCATTGTATCATAATTTAATAGGGGTTCTAGAGCTGCATTTATATCATTTAATTCTTCAGCATCTAACTCTTCAATCTCATCAGCTGACTGAAAGGGTTTCAACTCTTCAGACTCTAATGAAACTGTTTCATCTGCTTTATCATCTACTGCTTTATCATCCGAATATGGTAAATAATGTTTCTCCTGCTCATCAGAGTTCGAAGAGTTTAATGCCGAACTTAATGCTGAGCTTAATGCCGGTGATTCATTATTTGAAGAAAATGATGTTATTTCATGACTCACCTTCATATCCAATAAAATAGATTCTAATAAGCTTGCTTTCTGATCAACTTGTTGAACATACATGTATAAATAGAAAAATAGGGAACCAACCAGCAGTAAAAATACAATTCCAATAACAAGAATATCGCTATTGAACATTCTGATTCTGTAGTTCTATAGGGTTTTTCAAAAAATGTTAGGACGCAGTTTCTAAAATTAATCCATTTTTCTCCAATAATAAATCAACACTACTCACTTTACAGATGCCATCTTTTAATCCATACTCAAATTGAACCTTACCATTTATATCAGTGGCTGGGCAGCACAAACGCTGTATTTTCTTGTCTGCATTCTCTACAAATTCAAATAAATGCGTACTAATTATACTGACTACATTCGGTTTTTGCCATAATTGTTTACAGTAAATCTGACAACTACGCAATGCATCTGGCGGATTAGTAGAATGATACAGTTCATCAATGAGAACCATTGTAAATTTTGTCTTAGTTAATGTATTTGCAGTAAATTCAATTTCACGCTCAAATCGTGATTTAGAGCCTGGCAAATCATCTGGTTTTAAACATACACATAGCTCTGAAAAAGGTGTTAGATGTACATGACCTAGAGAACATCCATACGTATGTGCTAATAAAACAGATGCTGTAATTGCACGCAGAGCAGTTGATTTTCCACCTTTATTAGGACCAGTTAGAAGAGCATGTGGCTGTTTATTGAGACTAACTGAAATTACTTTTCCATTATTAACTTGAAAATCAAACAAATCTTTTCCATAAAATCGCGGAGATTCATATGAAATCCATTGTACAGGATGAATATCAGGATGACTTGCAAGTGTCATAATTACTTCCAGTGTTCCAATGTATTTTAATGCGATTTTAAAATAACTGGAGTGTAAAATAACATGTGCTGTTGCTTCTCGTTCTGTACTATATGATGGAAGAGGTAAGCGATAAAATGAAAATCCATGTGTTTCCAATAAATTAGATAAAGATTCATATAATTTTTTATAACGAATAATAAGTTGACCATTCTCTTTAATAATTGAATCAACTGACTGTAAATGCATATAACTCCAATATGGTTGAATTAATCCTTGAATAAGAGTCACTCCAACAATTGCACATTGTTTAATAGTCCCTGCAAAATCTTGATGTACTTCTTCATATACAAAATTAATATTTCCAGATATAACAGAATGAAGAATCTGTGTATAGTTTGAGAATGTAATTGGTATATGAAATAGATATGTCAAAAGCAAATATGGAGTTAAGAGAATAAATAATGGAATTAATAAACCAAGACCAGGTATGATATAAATACGTATCATTGACCATAAAAATAAAATGCATGGAATAAAATTAAATGGCTGAAGATATGATTTAAGAAAAAGTAGTTCGCCATATGTTTCCTTTTCTAATTCAGTTTCTTCCTTCATAAGTTCATGAAGTTTTGTTTCAATTTTTGCAATCTCCTTAAATATTTCTTTGCATGCTGAAAAAAATGTGGGATCTTCTTTAAATGCTTGTTTGAAAGCTGAAAATTTCTGTTTCAAATACTGTAATTTGACATGATCTGATTCCCAGGTTTGAAGACGATCTTGTAGAGCCTCTTTTGAAGCAGATGTTTCTAGACCTATCCATGATGAAAATGCATCAATATCAATCATCTTATTTGTAAATATTCTATTTTGTTTATTATTACAACACAACTATAACTTAATTTATATTAAATTTGTATTATAAATAAAAATTGATAACGCCAACTTAAAATAATAACAGATATACTATTATCAATGAGCTGCACTGTAAAGGATATCTATGCTTTACGTGAATCTAGCCGGAATGTGCTAATTCCAGGAGCAATTAATAAATCGATTGAAACCGTAAAGAAATCTATTGAAAAAAGTGGCGGTAATGTGCAAACTAAACCGATGGAATGGCGTAATTCAAAACCTAAATCTGATTATAATCAAAATACATTTAGTGGACAATCATCGCATAAAAAAGTGTTTAAATCTGATGATATTGTTCCACATAAATATGTCAGTAAGTTTAAGAAAACATCCGTTGATATTGATGATACTATTCTAAATACGATTCTGCGAGGAAAGCTCAATAAATTTAGTTTATCTAATTACAATGAAATCAAAGAATTTATTACACATATCATTGATGGAGGACAGACTGATATGATTAAATGCTTTATGAAACTTGTATTTGAGAAGGCTGCAAGTGAAGAAATCTTTTGTCCTTTGTATGCTAAACTTATTAGTGAATTAAGTATTGCATATCCAATTCTCTTATCAGAAATGGAAAATCTATATACACAATATCTTCAAATATTTGATTCTGTAACGGATAATCAATCTGAGGATTATGATGAATTGTGTCAACGCAATATTGAAAAGAAATATCGTCGTGGCTATTCGCAATTCTTAGCAGAGCTTATTAAGAATAATATTATGAATACGGAGATCTTTATGAAGATTATTAATAAAATCATTGGGCAAGTTGAATCTCAAATGACAAATAAGGATTCTATTAAATTAATTGAAGAGTTTGCAGATTGTTTGATGAAAATTGTTAAGGCAATCTCTACTTCCGAGTATCAGCAAGTTAAAAATATGCGTATGATTTTGAAAAATGAAACAAATCTACAAATTCATCAGTTATCTATTAAGTCTGAAACTGCAGTGGGTCTCAGTAGTAAAGCACGATTTACATTTCTTGACATTTATGAAGCAATTCTCAAATTTTGAGAATTTCTAACCTTTGGTTATAACGTTAGTAAAAGCAATTCTCAAATTTTGAGAATTTCTAACCTTTGGTTATAACGTTAGTAAAAACAATTCTCAAATTATAATATAAATCCTTATACATATATTAGAATGCATAAAACGATTAAGATAATAAAATGCAGTTGTAAACGAATTATTAATAAACTTAAGGCATTTGCTAGTAAAACAAGAAAATTTATAAATAAATTACCTATAAGACTAGATAATACTCTATCTAAATCTCTACGATCTAAAAAATAAATAATAAAAATTGATTATATTTTTTATTATTTAGTAATAATAAATGGCTGAACCTGGAATGGATTCTAAAATTACTCGTGCAACCCCAGTCCGCAAAGCAGCTAAAACCTGCAATCGTAAGATTAATAAACTATTAAATGCCAAATCACGTAATATTACACCTTGCAAACGAAAGTATGAATCAATTTCAAGTGATTCAGAATCTGATTATATGGAAGAGGAAGAAGAAGAGGAAGAAGAGGAAGAAGAAGAAGAAGAGGAAGAAGAGGAAGAAGAGGAAGAAGAGGAAGAAGAGGAAGAAGAGGAAGAAGAGGAAGAAGAGGAAGAAGAGGAAGAAGAGGAAGAAGAGGAAGAAGAGGAAGAAGAGGAAGAAGAGGATGATGAAGAAAAGAAACTACTCTACTTCTTGACAGAAGGTTTTAATCAGAATAAAATGATTCCAAAGAAATACAAAATGGAAGAAGAACCCGAAATTGTAAATCAGTTTTATAAACTAATTACAGAGCAGGGTGAAGAAAATACTATTGATACTAGTATAACCGAATTTAAACTATTAACGGAAGAAAAACAAAATGAACTTATTACTGCATTGGAGAATCGTCCTGTAATTAACAGTAGCAGTGTAAATCTTATGTTAAAAATCCTAACGCTTAAAGTTCAACCTGAAATTCAAGCAACTATTCTATCTAAATACAAAAATCTTCAAATGATGGATCCAAGTACAAATGAATATTATAAATTACGTGCATGGTTAGATAAAGTCGTCAGTATTCCATTTGGCACCTATAAAGATATTCCTGTATCTTTAGAAGATGGTCCTGAAAAGTGTGGAGCTTTTATGGAATCTGCACTGAAATGTATGGATGATGCAGTATTCGGTCAGCAAGAATCCAAATTACAGATTCTTCAGTTTATTGCAACTAAAATTGCAAACCCAGCAAGTTGTGGTATATCATTACTTCTTATCGGTCCTCCTGGTATTGGTAAAACTACTATTATTAAAAATGGAATTGCAAAAGCACTTGGATGGCCATTTCAATTCATCTCTTTAAGTGGAGATTCAGATGCAACTACTTATACAGGTCATCAACTTGTTTATGAATCTTCTCACTGTGGTAAAATCGTCAACTCTATTGTTGCATCGAAATCAATGAGTACTATACTTATGTTTGATGAGCTTGATAAAATATCACAAACAGCCAAAGGAGAAGAAATAATGAATCTACTTATTCATTTAACGGACCCTGTTCAAAATTCTGACTTTGAAGATAAATATCTAGCAGGTGTTCCCATTGATCTCAGTAAAGTTATGTTTGTATTTAGTGCAAATGATATTAGTAAGATTGACCGTGTCTTATTAGATCGTATGATTGTAATTGATTTGAAGGGTTATGATTTGCAACAGAAAACCACAATTGCAGAGAATTATTTATTACCTATTGCATTGAATGAAGTAAATTTGGTGGATAAAGTTAATATTTCGAAAGAGATTTTAACAAATGTCATTCAAAATTATGCAAGTGAAGAGAAAGGTGTGCGTGAACTAAAGAGAAGTATTGAACAAATTACACAGAAGATTAATATGTTGCGACTATATAATTCACCTGGATTGCCATATCACATTAAGAACTTTTCACTTCCATTTGATGTACAAGAAGAACATGTGCGATTATTTATTAAGAGAAAGGAGGCAAATAATCCACCGCCGTTTGGGATGTACCTGTAGTCCCAAAGGGACTACATCTAGATCCCCTGTTATTAATAACAGGGGATGTACCTTTAATTTGTATTTAGGTAATTACATCTAGATCCCCTGTCATTACTGTTTACGAAATACAAGATATAAATGTCTTAATTCTCTGTACATATTAATTAAATCACGTTTTACTAATTTACCTTTCAGACTAAATTTATGTTCATCAATATTATATTTTTTAAGTTTTTCAACCATATGTGAAATCAATTGTTTTAGATAATCAGCAGTAAATACTTTTCTATCTTTTTCAGCCTCAGAATCATCCATACTGTTTAATAAAATATAAGTACTATATCTGTCATTTCTTGATTTAGATCTTGAACGAGATCGAGACTTTGAGTTTGCTCTATTTGCGTTTTTACGAGTTTTTCTTTCAGCATTTGCTTTTGCAGCATTTTCTGCGAGTTTAATAGATTTTAATGCTTTTTCTAATGAATTCATTTCATTTTTATTATGTTTTTTTGTTCTTTGATTTGCATTTCTTTGTTGCTCTGCTATTGCTTTTGAGCGATTGCGATTTGCTTTTTCATTAGCATGAACTCTCTCTGACAATACTGCATCTTGAATAAGAAATTCGGTTGCAGCTTCATTTTCTGTTAATAATAATTTAAAATGATTACCTATATGTAAAACATGAACAGTAACATCTCTATGTATTGTTCCTCTATTTTTTACTAATGTAATATAATTGATATTTAAATCTTCATCATGATTGAAAGTATAAATATGTAAATTCATTCCAAATGCACGATTTGCAAATTGAGGAGGTAAATCACCTGCATCGCATGCATATACACGGGATTTTCTTAATTCTTCAATATCATCTTCTCTATATACAATTGATAATTCAGGAACAGTATGTAAATAATCAACTGTTTCATGACGTAAAATTTGCATATGTTTATTTAATGGTTCAAACTTCATTATTTTTCCATATTTTGATAAACTATCAAAAAAACAATTTCCATCATCCGCCGTTTCAATAATTTTAAATCCAAATGTAGCTGCAAACGATTCTTCGCAATCACTATATTCTTGCTTCTTTAATTTAGTACCTTTTTTTCCCATTTGTTCAGGACATGTGTATATACGTTTTTCAGATATATCAATTGGTGAATTTGCTAATGCAGCCATATCTATTCTATATATAAAATAGATATGTTTCAAGAGAAAGACGGTTGGACTCCCATGTATGTTAAGAAAATGCTCTTTAAAGTGGCAATGGTTCTTCTTGTTGTTGGAGGATTAAATTGGTTATGTGTTGGGGCATTTGATTTAGATATTGTACGCGCCTTATTCGGCAAAGGGTTAATCAGTGATTGCATCTTTATTCTTGTTGGATTAGCAGCAGTTGCAATTATGTTTGATCGTGATACATATTTGCCATTTTTAGGACCGATGGTCGCACCATGCTCAGTGCTACAGGATCGTTCTCCTCCCGGAGCCACAAAAGAGGTTAAAATTGTAGTTAAACCTAATGCAAAAATTATTTATTGGGCATCTGAACCTGCAAATGATAAATTAAAAGATGTACAATCATGGAAAGATGCTTATCAACATTTTGAGAATGCGGGGGTTGTAACTGCGAATCAAGATGGTGTTGCACTCTTAAAAGTTCGTCCTCCTCAAAGTTATAATGTACCTATACGTGGTAAGATTGAAAATCATGTTCATTACAGAATTTGTGATGAAGATGGTTGGATGAGCCATGTATACACAACCTATTTAGATAAGAATGTACCTGAAGGATTTGCTGATTTAAAGAGTAAACATAAAGCAGATTTTGCAGAAGCAGTTTAGATAAAAATTGAAATGAAATAATTAGTATGTTAGTATTAAAAACAAGACGAACAAGAATGGCAGAGCTTATTATTTCACTTCTTCAGGCCATTATCGCAGATAATGGTATTAAGATGAATGGAGAGAATTATGATTCTGCTCATCCACTTGTTAATGCTGTTATTTATCTGGCAAATGAATATTTAACATCAGATGATCGTCATATTCATATGCGTGCTATTAAAGAGAAAGGATTTCATATATTTCCAGGCGAACAAGACCGTTTTGGATGGCTTACTGGATGTATTCAGCTTCCACGAGGAATAATTGTATTCGGATAAATTATAGAGTATGGTATGATAAAATATAATTAGCTGCACTAAAATGCGCATGACCAATTTCATGTGCTACATTATCATCAAAAAGCCACCATTCTTTTGAAATTGGATGTTTATATTGTGATGTATAATGTCCACTGTGAATATGCGGTCCATGATGATCTACAATGCCACATAATTCATAAATATTATCTGTCTGTACTTCTTCTGCATAAAATTGTTTAAATGATAAAGTATCTACTAAATTGCATGTTGTCATATTTTTCATATTATTGTTTTGAAAACGATTGATTAAAATAAACAGATGTTTTGGCATTTTCCAGATATGTGAATATTTTTTTGCAGGATGTCTTCCATTACATGAATCGCATTTATATGCATCTATATCTGTTACTTCATTTACTTCTTTACGAATCCATTCATATAATGTTTCACCATCGCATGGAATCTTAAGAGAATTAAAAAGTTCCCATTGATATGTTCTATTATTACAATTGGAACATACAACTGTTTTTCGTAACATGCCAAAAAATGTATCAACTACAATACTTGTATGTTTTAATAAGAAATAATTCCATGCAGTTTGGGCTGAAATTATCATTTTATCCTGATTAGGTAATTCTTTGCTAACAAGTTCTACAGATACTTTTAGTTCTTCATGAAATTGATCTAAAAGAAAAGATAAATATTCATGTGCATCTTGTTGCATATGAGTTCCAAACATCGCATATGGAGTATTTTGCACTATATTTTTAATTTCTGAAATAAATGCAAGTGGGCGAACATATGCAGGACGATGTGCTGACCAGATAGTTGCAACAATATCTTTATACGCAAGTACTGCTTTTTTATTATTAAAACTTTCAACAGAATGTGTTAAACAAAAGATATTCCAATCTTGACATGTGCGTAATAATTGAATAATCGCATTTACATAACACATATTTCCCATATTTTCAATACCGACAATTCCTTTTAAGGATATTGACTTTGCATCTTGAGACGGTAAAGGATTCATTATAATTTTGAAAGTAATTAAGACTTAAGCTCATAATATAATATATAATATATAATATATTATGGCAAATCCATATCGTATTCAACTATTAAATGATTTACATAATCATTTTCCAGAGTTACTCTATAATCATCAACAATTTCAAACAACATCAGATGTATTACAATATGTTATAAATATTGCACGGGATACTTCAAATCACGTAAATCCATATCCATACTATCAGGAACAATTTCAAACCAGTTTAGAACATCAACCTCAATATGATAGGGTTGCACCATTGCGACAACGTTTAGATAATCATCGCTTTAATCCTATTCAACGACCTGTTCAACGTATTCAACGTGGTGTCCATATGAATCAAAGAGAACCTGAAATTACATTTCGTTATATTTCAGTAGGTGATGAATTTAATATTGAAAATATAATTTCAAGTCTATTTGGTGAACAAGTTTCACAACAACTTAATGATCTTCTGGAAGATGTTCCTGTCATTCCATCTCAAGAACAAATTAGTGTTAGTACTACACTTAAAACACTGGATGAAGATATTTCAGATAATTGTGCAGTTTGCCAAGATCAATTAAAAAAAGAACAAGAGGTGCGCACTATTAATCATTGTAGTCATATGTTTCATCGCGAATGCATTGATAGATGGTTTGAAACAAATGTCCAATGTCCTTGTTGCAGATATGATATCCGAGGATTATAAATCCAAATCACCAGGAAGTTCATTAATCTTTGTACTATAATATTCTTCAATCTTTGCAATTGTATCCATTTCATTTGTACAAATTAAATTAATTGCTAGACCTTTTCGTCCATAACGACCCGATCGTCCAATTCTATGAATATAATTTTCATGTTGAATAGGCATATCATAATTAATAATTAATGATACTTGTTGAACATCAATACCACGTGCTAATAAATCAGTGCTGATAAGAATACGTGTAGAGCCAGAACGAAAGTTATCCATATGTTTTTTTCGTTCTGCTACTTCCATTTCACCATGAATGTATTCAATTGTAAATCCACTAATCGCTAATTGTTTTACTAGCCATTCTGCTTTCTGGCGCTTATTGACATAAATAATAGCCTGATTTACTGTTATGTGTTGATAAATATCTAATAAAGTTGGTAATTTCCATTCTTCATGATCGATCATAACATAATATTGTTTAATACCATCCAATGTAACATCATCATTTGCAATACGAATTCGCACAGGGTTCTGTAAATATCGCTCTGCGATTTGAAGCATATGTTCAGGCATAGTTGCACTAAATAGTGCAAGTTTAGTCGTTTCAGGAAATTGACTATTTAAAATAGACTTAATTTGCTCTAAAAATAGTTCTTCTAACATTTGATCGGCTTCATCTAAAATTAAATATTTAATATGTTCTAATTTAAGCTCTTTGCGACGTATCAAATCAAAAATTCGTCCAGGTGTTCCTACAATAAATTGTACACCTTGTTTTAAAATTTGGATATCATTACGCAATTGATTACCACCTGTTGCAGATAGAACACGTAAATTCATATAATATCCAATTGAAGATGCTACTTTCTCAATTTGTTGAGCCAATTCACGTGTAGGGCATATAACTAATACTTGAGGGGCTCTGATAGATGTATCTACAACTGATAATGAACCAATTGTAAATGCGCCTGTTTTTCCAGTACCTGATTGTGCTTGTGCGATTATATCATTATGTTCTTTCATAGGGACAATTGCAAGTTGTTGGATACGAGATGGTGATTCAAAACCATAACTGTATACACCACGTATCAACTCTTGATGTAATTTCATACAATCAAATGAGTTATACAATACAGGTGTGTTTATAGATTGTGTTGAAGGCAAATTGGATAGATCAGTCTGATCCATCATAACTAGATGTTAAAGAAATATCTTTATATTACACTTTTAATGATTTAATTCTTTATGTATTATGCATCAAGAATTAAATGTGTTAAATAAAAATTGATGATTTAAATATACAATATATATAATAGATTTAGACATGGCTGAAGATGATGTTGTACCTGATTATGAAGATGTAGAGGATGCTAATGAATTGTATAATGTATTAGATGATGAATCATCCGATATGAAACCAGAACTAAAAAAATTATACGAACAGCATCCTGAGTGCATTTTGGATTATGTTGAAGTAGTTATTCCTAAATTGGAACAAAAATTTGCTGTACCAGGTGGTGATAATCTAGACGTTAATCACCGGACATATCCCTTCTTAACGAATTTTGAACGAACGAAGATTATTGGATTGCGTGCAAATCAAATTAGCCGCGGAGCTGTTCCATTAATCGTAGTACCTAAACATATTAGTGATGTGAGAGATATTGCACGATTGGAATTAGAACAGAAACGCTTACCTTATATTATTAAACGTCCTCTTCCCAATGGAACATTTGAATATTGGCGATTAGTTGATTTACTTATTCTATAATTATTTATCAAGAGTTGCATATTCTTTAAGAAATTGTCCATTTATCTTATTTTTTTCACTAACTTGATCACTCGTTGAACGGCGTTTTAGATTCGTTTTTATTAAATTCATATAATTTTTAACATGTAGTGGTGATACCGAAATAGGTACGTTTTTATATTCCTCTCTATTTTTAACAACGTACATATCTACCACAATCTAATCTAATCTAAAGTTTTATAACTAAGATAATTTAAATGGAGTTCCAACAGTGGGAGCCAGTTATTCTTACTAAATCTTCCCTTACTAAACCAGTACAAATACACGTTGAATCAAAAAATGCAGATGGAGATTTTCATATTGTAAAAAAACAAGTTGAGGTAGAATCTCTTCAGGCGTTATGTAAACGGCGTTCAGAGCTCAAACTTACACAGAAAGATGCAGATACAAAATGTGAATTTCCTACAAATACTTTTCGTGATATTGAAAATAAAACATCAGTTCCAACTGAGAAGCAACAGAATGTTATACAGAGAGTTATAGGGGTACAGCTTAAAATTAAGAATTTTAAGGCATAGCATTATCCTGAATAGGATAATAGGTACAGCTTAAAATTAAGAATTTTAAGGCATAGCATTATAACTAGATTTAGAATTAGCAGATATATCCATCTATATAATTATATTATCCACCCTGACGCCATTCCTTGCCACAATTCAAACAAGTGATAAAGATTGTCATCGGTTCATCAGAAGAACGTGTCTGAAGTTCATAATATGTACATTCGCGTTTATTGCACCGACGGCACTTAAATTGGTCAGTAGCACGACTCTTATTTCCTTCCAGAATCTTCTGTTCACGTTGAATTAATTTATCCTTTAATGCAAACCATTTCTCAGGAAAGACATCATAGCTAGACATGAATGGAATATCATTAAGTTTTAATTCAGATTCTAAAATACGCGTCATAAGGCGTGTATTATTAACAGGTGATTGTGGATGCAAATTAGAGATAATAAACCGCATAATTTGTTGATATACTTCGCGATATGGTGCCAATTTCCAATTACATGCAATATAATATTTCTTAGCTCGTTCTAAAGATGATTCAAATATGCTTTTTTCTAAAGATAGAATATCATCTTTAATAAAAGTCTCTTCTAAGAATTTCAAATTTTCCAAACATTTCATACGAAGCGGATGCGAAGATGGTTCTGAATGAATAGATATTTCATCTTTTACTAAGATAATATCTTTTTCTAATTTTGGATAGTCCATTTTCTTTTTATGAATAGGTACTTCTTCTTCATCCAAATCTACATCTACATCAGCGACTTCTGTTTCATCTTCATCGTCATCAAATAATTCTGCCAGTGTCTTTTCATCTTCATTTTCAGATACAACATCATCTTCTTCTTCCTCTTCCATTGCACCTTCTGTGTAAAATAAATTCCAGTGATCAACTGTAAATGGAAGAGGATGCTCCCAATGACGAGTCTGTGCAGTAATAACAATACTATCACCAAACATAACAGATTCTGTGTATGGTTCTGGCAACTCTAGTTTATTTTCAGTTCCTTTTTTACCTTTCTTATATCCGAAAATGTAGATAAATCGATTATCATATTCATATGTACAAATTATTTCAGGTTCTTCTTTCTTTTTAAAGAATTTTTGAATAGTATCTAATGTAAGATTACCTTCGGCGCTTAGCTGAAGATTAGCTTTTGCAACATCACCCTTCGTTTTAAGGACTACTGTTGATAATGTTGGCATTTATATATTATATGCGCAGATACTTAAATACTGTATGATCAATTATATCAATTTTTATTAATTATACTTTATAAATTTATAAATTTATGATATTCATTAATACGTGCAAAATATATGGTTGGATTTTCATGCAACAAAAAAGAAGACATGAATGCACTGGTGTTGTTTGGGGTACTCATAGCAGGTTTTTTAGTTTACTTTTTAGTCCGTGATAATTTTTTTGAAGTTCCTATTGATCTACTACCTGAGAAATTCCAATTACCTGCACCAGGCCCCGTTGAAATTCGTCAAGCACCTCTATATCCTTCACGAGTAGCAGTTCCTTCCGGTCCAAATTCCCCTAGTCAAAGTGGAAATGATGTAGTTGTATTTGGTGAACCTCATGCAACGGATCCTTATCATGAAATGCAGGAAAATTCTAATATTCCTGAACGTTTGCGTAATCCTGAAAACTCCTTTCGCCCTGCCCCTCCACAAGACCAGCATCAAGTAGCAGTTCAGAGTGGAGTTGCATCAAATCATATTCAGACTTCATCCGATAATTCACAGCAATTCAGCCAAGAATTCATTCAAGGCGGTGGTGAATTTATGCCTGGTATTTTTGCGAATGATAGTTTTAATGATACTACTTTTTCTGCTTTTTAATAGAGAATGGCTGATAATGCACCTGGAACACCTGTTATAAACTATGGTGCAAATGCACCTGGAACACCTGTTATAAACTATGGTGCAAATGCACCTGGAACACCTGTTATAAACTATGGTGCAAATGCACCTGGAACACCTGTTATAAACTATGCTGAAAAAAATATGCAAGTAACTCCAACTATTTCCAGATCTGCTAAAAAAGTGGGATTTACACCAAGTAGTATTAGTCGTAAATCTAACCAAATTGAAACTCCTCTCACAAAATTAAAATTAGGTAGATTTCATACTCAAGCTAATATTAATAAACATAGAAAACGAAAAGAACATATACTTTCACACCGAAGAGAACGTATGGATGCAAAATTTGCACAACAAAATGCTGAAAATGCTGAAAATGTAAATTTATTGTTATCTAATAAAAAAACTATTCCTAACTATTGGTTGTATAATTCAAGACGTAAATCAAGAAATACACATATTAGGGAACGACCTGAATGGCGAAAAAAAATTAAAGATAAAAAACAATTCAAAAAAGATGAAGAAGAGTATGAAACTAGAATTGGTGTATACCGAGGATCACCTAAACGGTATGGTAATACTATGAGGCTATTACGTGGAAGAGAGGGAAGAGGACCACTTACAGCCAATCAACGACGTCATATAGAAGGTGCAAAAAACCCACGACATATGATAGCTACTAATTATAATGATCTGCATAATATAATTGATTTCCCAAAGCATTATGTAATAGGTAGTACAGTTTCACGTGAAAATAATGCTCAAAGTGATATGAATAAATATATACTTATTGAGAATGAACATGGAGAAAAAAAATTTGTTAAGAAGACAACTGCGAATCCTTATAATGGTGGCACTAGACGCATTCGCCAAAAACATTAAATTTCAAATTTTAATCTCCGACAGTAGCTAATTTAGTTAGAAATATGGCATTTTTATTTCTCTGTGTTTAAATAGAAAATGAGTGTATTTGGAAAAATTTCATTACCTAACGTTGTTAGAAAACGATATACACCAAATAATTCAAAATCCAAATCAATTAATCCAAAATCCAAACAAATATCAAAAATAATAGCACTTCGTGGAAGAGAATTAGGATCTACAAAACTCTTCAAACAACTAAAAAATGGATTACTAAACAATGAAAAAAAGAAAACAGAACAAGCAGCGAAAGATATAGCCGATGCACATGATGCCGAAGAAAATGCTGCGGCTGCTGCGGCTGCTGCAGATGTACAAGCT
>Ga0214919_10003792_pt1 | contig 22516 bp, 11 predicted proteins | sample LL1503_MetaG_FD_177994 | JGI IMG/M metagenome (GOLD analysis project Ga0214919, IMG submission 177994) | Freshwater microbial communities from Lake Lanier, Atlanta, Georgia, United States - LL-1503 | ecosystem: Environmental > Aquatic > Freshwater > Lake | place: USA: Georgia | collected... | reverse complement strand
ATTGGTTCATCAATTAATTCTTCATTAGTTTCTTTAGTTATTTTTTTTTTAATTGATTTTTTCTTTTTAACTTCACTAATTGGTTCATCAATTAATTCATCATTAGTTTCTTTAGTTATTTTTTTTATTATTTTAAGTTGATCATTATTTATATTTTCTAATTTTAATAATAATTTAATATGTGTAATTTCTTCATCATTAATATTATATAATAAATATAAATCATTTTCTGTTTTTATATTATCAAGATTTTTTTTATTAATTATTTTAATAATATCTATTGAATCAAAACCATTTTTTGAAAATTGGAATAATAAATATTTAATGATATTTGATTCAAATAACATTTTTATTTCATCTAAATTATTATCTATAATATATTTAAAATTATCTGAATATGTATAATTTTTAGATCTATCAACATATGGCATAAGATATCCTTTTTTTGATAATATTAATTTATCTTTATTAAAAACATTATCTTTTTTATCATAATAGTAGTATTTGCCTGGAAATATATTTGTTTTATTTATTGTATCTATAATTTTTATTTTATGTGTTTTTGTTTCTTTAATAACAATTAATTTTTTACTTATATGTTGTTTTCTAATTCTTTGAGTTTTATTTTCAAACGTAAAATCATTTAAAATATAATTATTATTTTTTGATGTTATTTTTTTTATAATTTCAATATCTAATTTAGTCAAAACACGAGGTATTTTATACCCTTTTTCTAGTAATATTTCTATTATTTTTATTTTATCACAATATAAATATTCTATAATTGTTTTTTTATAATATGGGATTTTTTCTATTAAAAAATATGCAAATGTTGAACTTACATTTTTAAAATATTTATTACTTGTTTCTATTGATATATAATTTATTTGATAAAATTCTTCTATATATTTACGATTTTTATCTAATAATAATATATATTCTAATATGTTTCTTGGTGTAATATATAATAAATAACCATTATTATTTAATATATTTATTGCATATTTAGTAAATTCTAAATATAATTTATTATCTCCTGTTGCATTAACATCTTCATATGGAGGATTTCCGATAATTGCATCAAATTTTGTAATATTCCATTTTTTTAAAATATCTAATTCTAATGTATTTCCAACACTAAAGTTGAATAAATAATCTATTTCTTCTAAATTTGTTTTACTTTGAATTTCACATTTTAATATTTCAGTTGTTATAAATACATTCATTGTTGTTATATCTGCATAATATAAACATTCTGTTATAATAATTTTACATCTTATATTCTCATCTGGATATAATTCTTTTAATCCATTATAAAATTTTTCAAATATTTTTATAACAAAATTACCTTTTCCACAACATGGTTCAAAAACTTTATGAGGTGTCTCCCAAAAAATTGTAGATATAGTATCTAACATTTCTTCAACTAATATTATTGGTGTTGGTATTTCTGCATTTTTTTTTCTTTCTTCTATAGATGGTATAAAATGTTTTGCTATCAATTGATGTATTTTATTTGCTGGTGATGTTCTGTATATTTCTCTTATATTATTTATTATTTCATTATTATTTTCCATTATTCTAATTATACTATTATAAGAATTTTTATTTAATAATATTTTTTTATTTTTTAATATTGAATTTATTATTTCTTTTGTTTCAGAATGAAACAACATATCCTTAAATTCTAATTGTTGATAAGTTCTTGATAATAATGATAGTAATGGAAATAATACTCTCTTACATACTTCTTTTAATATTTGTTTATATTTTTCTTTTTTATCTTCTTCAATTTGTGTTATTTCTTCTGATAATTCTTCTTCAGATATTTCACTATTTGATTCTGATTTATCGTTATCATTTGTATCATTATCTTCTATATATTTTTTAGTTTCTTCGCCTTTTGGACAATCTTGTTGTTCTCCTTCTAGTTCTGGATTTATTATTTTTGTATCTAATTGATTTGTTTTATCATTCCAACTAAATTGTATTTTTACTTCATCATCGCCTATAATATCATCATCACATACAATAATATTATTTAATAATTCTGTATCATCAATATTTGATAATATATTTTCTGCTTCTTTATTATAATATGATGTTATATCAAATGATGATATTTTTCCATTTGATATTTCTGATGGATTGAATAAAAATATATTATGAACATATAAATATTTTAAAATTTCTCCATTTGTTTTTGTTGTCTTTGTAATTCTTTTATGTTTATGAATTATATTATTTAAATATAAATAAGTTCTTTGAATATTCATATCTACATTTATTCCAATTGTTTTATTTTCTGCTTCTGTTAATGCTCTTGAAAATCTTTGTTTTTGGTAATCTATATTATGTCCATCATCTAATGATATAGTTGTATCACAATCATAATATGTAATTCCAACGCAACCTTTATTACCTAATAATAATATGCAACCATTTTTATTATCTTTGTTTGATTTATTAATAATTGTTTTTATATAATTATTATATACTTCTTTTGAAGCATTTGAATCTTCTATTGAATTTGAATATTCGATATTATAATCAGACCATAAATTATAATCTTTAATAAATCGTGTAAATGTTTTTTGCAATTGAGATATATTATTATTACCTGTATGAATTGGTAAATATATTATAAATAATTTTGCATCACCTTTTTTTGAAATTCTCGAGTTTCTACTCGATTGTGTTTCTTCAATTAATTTCATAATAGTTGTTTTATTCATTTTATTATTAGAAATAATTAATTCAAAAAATGATTTTAATATTTCAATACCATCAGAACTATTTTCAAGTTCAAATTTATTTTCATATTCATATTTATTTAATTTTGTTTTTACTTTATTTAATGCAAATAATGATTTACATGAATATCCATAATTTGATTTATTTTTAATATTATATTCTTTAATTTCATCTATTAAAGTTTTTGGTATTAAATGTTTTATTAAAACTTGTGTTGGATATTTTGAATAATCTTTATTTAATGTAATATCATTATAAGTTTCAATAAACTCATTACCATGACGTTTTTTCATTATAGATAATATCTCTTCTTTATCTTGAGTTGATATATCATTATTTAATTCTTTCATATATCCTTCATCATCAATTTCCCATTCATATACATTTTTGATTTTATAAAATTTTTTTGTTTTATCTGATGTTCCTGATGCAAAAATATTTATTTTTATATTATTTCTAATATTTTCAATATTATCAGTATATAATATATCTTTTTCTGTTTTTTCTGTAGAAGAACCCATATGACATTCATCTATAATCATTGTATCAAATTTAATATTATTTAAAATTTGTTTTTTTTCTTCAACATCAGTTTTTAAATATTGTACGCTACAAAATACAATTCCAATAAAATCTTTATTTAGATTCTTAAATTCATCTTGATTTACATATTTAATATTTTTAAAATCAATAAATGTATCTAAATCATTTATAAAACTATTAATTGTTGCTGGTACTGATGTCATAATTAATATTTTATTAATATTATTTTCTAACATATATTTACAAATATATAATATTGTAATACTTTTTCCACTTCTTGGTTTGTGAGAAATTAAATGTTTAGATGATTTAATATTATTTATAAATTTTAATAATGTCATTTGTTGATGTAATTTAAAAATTAATTGTTTTCTTGGTGTTTTTAAATAATCATTATTTATTGTTTCTATAAATTTTTCTATTGAAAAATTATTAAATCTATTACAAAATATTTTTAAACCTGTAATAATATCTTTCTCATCTAATAATAATTTATCTATTATAATCTTATCATGTAATTCTTTCTGAATAGAAGCATTATTTTTATATGAATGATTTTCTATTAATGTTTTATCTTTGATAATCAATCCCAAATTATAATTTTTAGTTATTTTCTGTATTTCACTATCAAGCAAAGATATATCACTGTCTTTTGGAATAAATTTATTTCTATATTTAATAGAAAATCCTATAATTTTTTCATTATGTTTAATAGTAATATCAGATGGATTATTACCTTGTGCAATTTTCTGTTTTAATATATCATTTATATTAGTTAAGGTTTTTAATGATTGTAATTGGCCAGTTAAAATATTTGTATAATCAATTTTAATACATTTAGAAATTAGCAATAAAATACTAATAGTTTCAAATAAAAAACCAATTCTACTATCATCATCTGTTGAATGATTATCAGTTATTAATTTATTATATAAATCATCATTGTTTATTGATAAAGAATTTAATATATTATATAATATATCTCCTCTAATATTTTGTTTTTTGAATTCCATACTATTATCTAATATATAGTAATATAATATAATATCTAATTATATCAATTTTTTATATACACAAAATACAAATAATTATTTGTATATATAATGGTTTTTATCTATTATGATATATTTGTATAATTACATCATTATTATTAACATATTATAATATATACTTATTATTATTATTATTAAATAAAAAAATTATTTAATAATATATTTGATATATTTTTTAATTTTTATCAATTATATTTAATCTTTCTTCTAAATTATTAATTTTTGTATAAGCTATTTCTAACTTTAGAGATAATTCTTGTATTGCTTTTACCATTGGACTAATAAATTCTGAATAACTTAACATTAATAAATCTTCTCCACCATTTATTTTTACATCTTTAAATCCACCAAAATCAACCCCTGAATTATTTATTATTTCTTGTATATCCTGTGCTATAAATCCATGATGAAATCTTTTCCTCTTTAAACTTTCATCATTCTCTTTTTCCTCTTTAATAAAATTTCCTGAAATATCTTTTTCATATGTTATATAATCTGATCTATAATTATATTTATAATCAACTGGTTTTAATTTATTTATGAAATCTAATCCATATACTGTTTCTCTTATTTCTGTTTTATCTCTTTTATCTGATGCAGTTGCAATACCATAATGTTTAGTTGTAGTACCTGGTGTGCCTAATACAATTTCATCATCCCCAGAAATTTCAGATTTATATCCAATACATGTTGATCGTGAATAATTACTAGTCAAACCGGCATTATAGCCAATTGCAATATTATTATTTCCCGATGTATTCGCATTTAATGCCGCAAGCCCTAATGCAATATTATTATTTCCCGATGTATTTTTATTTAATGTCTGATATCCTAAAGCAATATTATAGATTCCTGAATCATTAAAATATAATGATAAATAACCTATACTTATATTGTCATACCCAGTTTTATTAGAATGTAATGCATTATCAGAAATTGCTATATTATTACTTGCGTTATTATTTGCTAATGTATTATATCCAATTCCAATATTATTTTTTCCCACTTTATTATTCAATAATGAGTATGATCCTATTGCAATATTACCGACTCCTGTAATATTATTATTTAATGCACTATACCCAATACCTATATTATCAGTTCCATCTGTATTTTCATATATTGTATTATAACCAATACCAATATTATTATATCCTATAGTATTTTTATATAATGAATTTTCTCCTAATGCTATATTGTACATTCCTTTTGTATTATTATATGATGCTTGATATCCAATTCCTATATTAGAATATCCAGATATATTAGAATATAATGTATTATAACCAATACCAATATTTTTAGTTCCATTATCATTATACCTTAAAGAACTTTCTCCTAATGCTATATTGCATACTCCTATTGTATTAGTAAATAATGATCGATAACCAATACCAATATTAAAAGATCCAGAATTATTATATAATGAAAAAGTTCCTAATGCTATATTGCGAGATCCTACTAAATTATTTTTTAATGCCTGTTGTCCTAAAGCTAAATTCTGATTTCCTGTAGTATTTAAATTTAATACATCATAACCCAAACCAATATTTTGATATCCTGTAGTATTATTAGTTAATATATAATTTCCTATAGCTATATTAAAACTTCCTGTAGAATTAATATTATATGAACTTATTCCTAATATAATATTATTATTTTGATTATTATTTGATATAGAACCTATAATAATATTACTATTAGTAGTAGAACATAATATATTATTATTACTTATAGTTAATGATCCTAAAATATTACAATTTCCATTACTATTCAAAGAAAATGTTGTTTGTTGGTTATTTGTTTTTATTCCAGGTATTTTTTGTAATATATTAAACGAACAACTATATTTTCCATCATCTATTAATCTTATTGTACATGGATAATTAGTACCTTCTAAATTATATGTAGATAAATTTATATCACATGTATTACCTGGACCGCCCTTTGAAGAAATTATATTAAAACACGCAGCAGGATTACTTATAGTTATATTCCCATAAGATTTAATTAATGAACTACTGTTTCCTAATGTTATATTTCCTCCAAAATCTTGAATATATACCATTCCTGTTATATTCCCTGATCTTATATACCAATCTGCTGATGTTCCTGAATGTATTTGTGATTTCGTATTACAACCGGATTTTCTCGTTTCTATTATACATGTGTCATTGGTTTTATCTCCAATAATATGTAATGGTACATCAGGGTTTGTTGTTCCAAGTGATATATCCATACCTATTCCTACTTTACCACTTAAATCAAAAACTGTCTGGTAGAAATTATTAGTTCTATTAGGATTTATAAATAAAGGTACTTTATTAGTTGCAATTATTGCAGCATTATTTTGACATCCAAAATAACAATTTACTCCTGCAAGACTTGGATATAAATAAATATCTGCTGTTTCACTCTGATATGATATAAATTGAATATTTGGTCTTGCATTATTATTAACAGGATATACATTCATTGTTCCAACAATATTTGTTTTACCACATATCGTATTTGTTGAATTACTATTACCAACATTTAAATTTTGTGCTGTTAATGATCCTAAAATATTACAATTTCCATTACAGTCTAAAGAAAATGTTGTCCTTTGTGAAGCAGTTATACTTCCAGGTTTTTTTTGTAATATATTATAAGAACAACTAAAATTTCCATCTTCTATTATTCTTATTATACATGAATATGGATAATCAGGATTATTTGAATTAGTTAATTTATATGTAGATAAATTAATATCACATGTATTACCTTCCTTACCTGTAGAATTAATTATATTTAAACACGCAGAAGGATTAGTTATAGTTATGTTCCCATTTGAATTAATTAATGAATTATTGTTTCCTAATGTTATATTTCCTCCAGTATCTTGAATATATACATTTCCTGTTGTATTTCCTGATCTTATTAACCAATCTCCAGAAATTCCAGAATGTATATGTGATTTTATAGGACAATTTGCTTTTAGGGTCTCTATAATACATGTACCATTATTATTACTATCACCAATAACATGAAATTGACATGAAGAAGTACTTATATCTAAATTTATTCCTAAATAACCTGAACTATCAAATACTGATAGTCTTTTATTACTTCCTCTATTTGGTTGAATAATAATAGGACATAATCCATCTGTAGCTATTTTTGCTGTATTATTTTGACAACCTATATAAAAATTAACAGAAGTAGAATAAGGATATAAATATATATCTGCTGTATTTTTATTATATGATGTAAATTGAATATTTGGTCTTGCATTATTACTAACAGGATATACATTCATAATTCCAACAATATTTGTTGGACCACTTATCGTATTTATTAAACTACTATTACCAACATTTAAATTTTGTGCAGTTAATGATCCTAAAATATTACAATTTCCACTACTATCCAAAGAAAATGTTGTCCTTTGCAAACCATTTATAGTTTCAGGTATTTTTTGTAATATATTATAAGAACAACTATATTTTCCATCATCTATTATTCTTATTGTACATGGATAAGCCCATGTTCCTGTATTATATGTTGATAAATTAATATTACACATAGTATTTTTACCACCATCTAAATTTGTTAAATTAAGATTCACTTGACGATCAACTATTTTAATATTTCCTAACAAAGTAATACCTGTATTAGTATCAACAGTTCCTAATTTTATATTTCCTCCAATATCTTGAATATATACTGTTCCTAATGTTGTATTGCCTGATCTTATATACCAATCTGCAGTTGAACCATAATGTATATGTGATAAATTGGAACAATCAGTCTTTCTAGATTGAAATATACATGTGCCAGCAATAGTGCTAATATCTCCAATAATATGTAATTGAGCATTAGGAGTTGATATTCCTGTAGTTGCATCCATTCCAATTCCAACCCTTCCAGAAATATCAAATACTGTTTTATATAAACTTGATTGTCTATTTGGTTGAATAATAATAGGACATAATTCATCAGTTGCAATAATTGCCCCTATGTTTTGACAACCTATATAAAAATTAAAATTTTGTGAATATAAATAAATATCTGCTGTTTTACTATTATATGAAGTAAAATTAATATATGGCCTTGTATTTATAGCAAAAGGATACACATTCATATTTCCAACAATATTTGTTTTACCATTTATAGTATTTCCTAAATTTATATTTCCTCCCTGATCTTGTATATATACTGTTCCACTTATAGCTCCTGATCTTATAATCCAATCAGCAGTATTTCCATAATGAATAATCGATGATAATGAACAATTATTTTTTATAGTACTAAACATACATGAACCATTAAATGTATTGTCTCCTATAACATGTAAAGGACATGTTGGAACAATATTATTATTCATGCCAATACCAATATATCCAGTATTGTCTATAATCACATTATATAAATTATTAGTTGAAGAAGAACATATCTTTAATTTTCCTGATATAGAAACAACACCAATATCTGATATTGACATAATTAAATTATTTTTTATTAAAAAATTTATACTCGAACTTATTGGAACTGCTATCTGTAATCCTTTTGTACTATTCATATTAATATTTGCAGTTTTTATATTTTTTCCTGTTTTATCCGTTCCTGCTAACATTAAAATAGCGGATGAACCAAAACTAATATCTGTATAAAAGCCTAATCCCACAGTAGAATTATTATGTACTATATTAGAATTAATAACTTTAATACCATAAGAAGTAATATCAGATATTCCTTTTGGTAATGCAATTGTACTAGTTGAACCCACTAAATTTAAATTATTAATTGTTGCATTTCCATAAACAAATAAATCACCACTTATAGACGTATTACCCGTATTATTATCAATAAAATATGTTTCATTATCTAAATTATTAACTAATTTAAGATTACTATTTAATTTTATACTATCTTCTATAACTACTACTCCATCATTAATATTTACTAATCCGTTTATATTAATATTATTATCATAAATTTCTATTGCATCATTAAACTTTATATTTCCTTTTATATTAACATTATCATCTTCAATAATAATTAAACTATCATTGTAATTAATAACTCCATTTACATTAATATTATTATCCCGTATTTCTAAAACATTATTTAATAGAATATTTCCATTTATACTAATATTTTCATCTTCTAATATAATTAAATTATCATTGTAATTAATCACACCATTTATATTAATATTATTATCCTGCATTTCTAAAACATTATTTAATATAATATTACCATTTATACGAATATTATCATCTTCAACAATAATTATACTATCATTATAATTAATAATACCATTTAAATTAATATTATTATCTCGCATTTCCATAACATTATTTAATAAAATCTGACCATTTATTATATAATTATCATCTTTCATAATCATTATACTGTCATTGTAATTAATTACACCATTTAAATTAATATTATTATCACACATTTCAACAACATTATTTAATAAAATATTTCCATTTATATTAACATTGTCATCTTTAACAGTTATTAAACAATCATTGTAATTAATTACACCATTTATATTAATATTATTATCGCATTTCAACAACATTATTTAATAGAATATTTCCATTTATACTAATATTTTCATCATTAATAGTTATTAAACTATCATTATAATTAATTACACCATTTAAATTAATATTATTATCGTGCATTTCAACAACATTATTTAATAGAATATTTCCATTAATATTAATATTATTGTCATCAACAATCATTAAACTATCATTATAATTAATAATGCCATTAATATTAACATTATTATCTTGAACATCAATTACATTATTTACCATAATATTGCCATTTATAGAAACATTATTATTTTTAATATCAATAATACCATCATTAATATTAAATATGCCATTAATATTAACATTATTATCATAAATTTCAACAGCATTATTAATTTTAATATTAGAATCTTTGTCTATGCAAAATCTATTATTAAAATATATATTTCCATTAAATGTTAAATTATTACTAACATTTTTTCTAATTATAGACCAATCATATAAATATATATCCCCTGTTAAATTATTATTAAATATCTTTAAAAATATATTTTCATAATTTATAACACTAAAATCTATACTTACCTCTGTGTAATTATTAACACTATTACTATATAAATTAGTATTTATTAAATTATTATTACTAATATCTCCCTCATATATACTTATATTTATTTCAGATAATGTATCTTGTTTTATTTTAAATCTTAATTCAAGATTTTCATTCAATGGAACTAACCTCTCTATATAATAATAACTATTAATTTCTTCTTGATCTATTGTTAGTATTTGCTTATTGTCTATAATATTATAAGTTAAATCAGACCACTCTAATACACCTTTATGCCATATTATATCGTAATTTAAATGAATATTTCCACTATTATCAATATATAACATATCTATATTATTTTGTTTTAAATTTATAGAACCAAAAAAAAATGGATCAGATATAGTTGATTTACTTTCATTTAAATTATTTAATACATCAATTAATGAATATGAAACCATAATATATATATCAATAATATAAATTATATTATAAATTATTTATAAATACTAAAATATACACTTAAAAAAAATATAATAAAAATAATAAATATTATTATATAATAAAAATAAATATTATTATATAATAAAAATATTTATTATTAGAATGCCTTGAAATGTATATCAAAAACTAATATGACAATTATCAGGACAGCAACAATTATCAGGACAACAACAGCAACAATTATCAATACAATGACAATTATCAGGACAACAACAATTATGAATACAATTTTTAGGACAGCAATAATTATCAATACAATGACAATTATCAATACAATGACAATTTTTAGGACAGCAATAATTATCAATACAATTATCAATACAATGACAATTTTTAGGACAGCAACAATTATCAATACAATGACAATTATTTGGACAGCAACAATTATTTAAAAAATTGTTTAAATTTTCTAAATTTATATTTGTGTAAGATTTTTTTTTTAAATTATTATTTATATTAATTTCTTCAATCATTTCATTTTGCAATGGAGGAAATAAATTATTTATTTCATCATAATTAATTTTATTATTATTAGAATTTTTCATATTATATATAAATATAAATAATTATTATTTATATTCATTTTGTCAATTATTATTAAATAACTTATATTATTTATATAATATAAGTTATTTAAAATATATTAAATGATGTTTTGAATTTGGTGTAATATAATATTTATTGTAAAAATTGAATTTATAAATTAATAATATTTGTAATAATATATAAATACCATCAAAATAAAAAAATATATTTACTTTAAAAAATGAATAATTATTTTTTATGCAAATGTTATGGATTTTACACAAATGTTCATATTTTTATAACTTAGGACTTGTAAATAATATATATGTAGATTGTGATTGTAATTTTAAAACTAAAAAAAATTTATTTAAAATAAATACATTGTATAAAAAATATAATATTGATATGACATTTTATAAATATATTATGAATCTTTATCATAATAATTTATATTATATTATATTATGTATAACATATAAAATTAATATAAAACAAACACATATATTACAAAAAATTATTAATTATATTAAAATATCTAATTCTATTAATGAATTACTTGTATATTATAAAACTCCTAAGTATTGTTCTGGATATATTAAATCATATAAAAATATTCTTGATCATCACAAAGGTCATAGTGTTGAATTAATATTAGAATGTTGTGAATATAATAATATTACTAAAAATTTTTATGAATTTTGCAATATATGTTATAAAAAATCAATAAATATTATATATAAAATATATAACAGTGTATATGACACAGATCCTAATAATATTTATATTCAATATATATATAATGAATCTAATAAATTTAAAACATTACTATTTACAGAATTGTATCATAAAAAATTTATATCAAGATATTCTGATTAGAAAAATATTTATTTATTAATTATTTCTAATATTTTATTACTCATTCCATTTAACTCAAATAAATATTTTACTTCATTATAATAATTTATCATACTGTTATACTCATCCTCACCTATTTTTAATAATATATTTTCTAAATTATTTATTTTTGATATATGAAGCGAAATACATAATTTATCATAATTAATTACATCTTTAAATGGTAACCACTCTTCATCATTCCAAATATAAATTGGTATGGAACCTAATAAAAAAGCTTCATAAAAACGAAATGATGATTTTCCATATCCTCTTGGAGCTAAAATAAATTTAGAATCGATGGTTGTATTAATAAATACATCTTGATTTGTTTTATCAACATTTGGAGTCCATGCGCCTGAATTTATTATTTTAAAATTTTCATTATTATTAAAATATATTGATAATGTTTTTCTTACATCAGGAATAACATTTTTATTTGTTGTCAATGTTCCAACAAATGAACATAATATTTTTTTATCATTAAATTGCTTTTTTGGTATTTTTATTAATGTATTATTAATATCTTCATAAATTAAAGGAATTGGAAGATGGCCAGAACATGCACCAAATATAATTGTGTCTTGTGGTAAAGACAACATTACTGAATCATCATGTTGAACAATAGTAAAATATCCATTTTCTGATGGATTATTAATAATCCATTCATTTAATGAATTTTGTAATTCATCTTTTTTATAATAAAATGAAGGTTCGCATTGAATATTAGTCCATAGGGCAGGAATATATTTTTTTTTTAAATTATTATTAAAATTTGTTAAAACATATTTTAAAAAATATTCTTCTAAATAATCTCCATTTTTAAATGGAGGATAAGTATCCCTGTGATTACAATAAAATAATTGATTATTAATCATTATATATATTATATATAATGATTAATTTTATATAAATTTGATAATTATATATAAAATAAAATTGAATAATATTCTATTTATAAATTGTTATTAATGAATAATACCAATAATACAAATATCTATTATATATTATCTTATAATATATTATTATGGATTTGTTTAAAAAAATACTAAATAAACGTTTGTGCTTACCTAAAAATTATGATATACACGATGAATGCAAATTTTGTATTCTTTCAAAAATTAAAGAAGAAAATTATAGACATTCTGCATCTATTTGTTTTCATAATACTGATAATATAATTTCACATGGATTTAATACTTATGATGAAAATTTAAGATTATCAACACATGCAGAAAGAGCATGTATCGATAATTTGCAAATTATACAAAAAAGGAGAAAATTAGTAAAAATTGATTTATATGTTGGGAGATATGGTATTAAAAATCAATTCTTAATGTCAAAACCTTGTATGAAATGTATTCAATATATGAATAATAATATTATTATGTCTAAAGGATATAAATTAATTAATATCTACTATACTAATGAAAATAATAATATTACCAAAACTAATCTATATAATTTAAATAATGAAGAAATGCATATTACAAAAGCTATGAAAAAAAATTATAAATATAAAATATAAATATAAAAACTATATATTAAAAATAAAATTGATTTATATTTATTTATAATAAAAAATATTGTTCTTTAAATTTTATGTCTTAATACAAAAAAGCTTAATAATAAATAAAATAAAATATTCTATATCTATTTTATAATAAATAAAAAATAATTTATAATTTTATAAATTATTTTTTTTTCACCACTGCTTTCAGGGTTAGATCTTAAGGGAATACCCAGTCGTTTGGATTTTGGAGATGTCCTTTGAAAACTTTGTCGTGGTAGTTCCTTTTGTTCCACGAACTGTTTGAAATCGCAAAGAACAAAATCTGTTTCGCGCGCCGTGTCTTGTCTTCCGATAGCTGGGTTTCATGGTTAGTGATGACCGCAATCTTCACCAGATATTTCAACACATCAACTAAGTGTTTTGCCATTAGTTCTGTCGCTACAAGCATGTTCTGTGTTTGTTCGTCTGGAACATCTAACTCGTACATCAATGCATCTAGTTCAAGTTTTACATGATATTCTTTGTTCCAGAAGAACCACATAAACACGTGTATGTAAACGCTGCGATAGAAACGTATCTTATTTGCGTCTTCTTGTGGCATGTCGTATGTGCACGGAATTTCAACAGCATGCAATTCATCGACTGATTCACACGGGTTAAACTTGAGAAGTTCGGTCATCTTCTTGACTTCACTACAGTAGTCAATATTACTACAGCCAACCCAGCAGAGCATACGGAAGATCATACTCATGTTGTTTTCCATGAACTTGTCAAAATCCATGGTCTGTGAATAGGAGTGCCCCTGAAAACTTCTAAATATAGCGGGCTCAATGCCTGATACACGATGAATCAGCCCAATTGATGTCTTTATAGTCTCTTTGACAACTTGATGGGTCATCACGTTCTTGATGAAATTGACACACTTCTCAAAAGACGTTCGAGCAAGTTGAATATCGTTGAACTGAACACTGTCGGAGTTAGATGCGCCGTCAAATTGCGAGATTATGAGCAGAAGGTAAAATTCTTTTACATCGCTTGTGTCAAAACACAAGAATAGCAAGAACAGATTCACTGCTGTCTTGACATATTTGTAAAAGTTTCGTGTCACACGTGGTTGCTGCGGAGAAGACTGACACGGCGAAGGTTGAGGCAGAGAAAGCAGGGATGTCGAGCGATATGACTTTTGCCGACGTGGCATGGCGATTGCTTTCAAAACAGAAAAAATGTGAGATACCAGTTCTTGAGCAAAAATGGCTATGGTATATAAAATTATTAATGGAAATATTAAATATATAAATTTTGCAATTTTTATTTAAGTAAGTATAAAAAAAGATCATTATAATTTTCTTTTAAAATTATATTATATTTATCATTTAAGGTATGATCGTAGTAGATGGGTTTATGTTCGCACACATTAAAAATAATATCATTTAACAAAGTAGTAATATTAGTAGATATGCCCAAAATAATAGGATCCCATGTATGAAGTTTTTGTTTTTTTCTCATTAATTGAAATTGTTTAGCGATTTTGCTTGATATGTTAATATTTTTAGTTTCTTCAGTTTCTTCAGTATTTAGGAGTATAGAATAATTATCATCATTATAGAAAGAGTATTCAGAGATATATTCATTATTTTGCACAGGTTCGATAATTATATTAACTAAATTTTTATAAATAGTGTAAGATTGTTTAATTAATTCTTCTTTGCAAAGTGGTGTATTATTATATAGTATATTTTTATCGTTATCATTTAAATTAATAATAATATCTTTAATTGTTTTAATATCATTTGGATATATTTCTTTAATATTTGTGAAATTTGGTGTTGTAATAATTTTAATATCTTGAATATCAAATGATTCTAATTTAATATTTAAAATTTTTCCTTCTTTTTTTAATAATTCAATATAAATACTTAAAATATCATTACTACTTTGTGATGTTTTAATTATTACCTCATTATAATATGTAAATTGATCAATATTATTTTTTGATCTCAATGTATTAAGTTGACTTAAAATATACATTATTAACTTAATTTCATTCGCTATTTTAATATCTTCTTCATTTAATTCAGGTAATTTAATACTTGTAATATCTACTAAATGCACACTATCTGTATCTTGAAAAATACCGTGAATAAATGGAAATTTTAAATTATTAAATATATATTCTGATACATAAGGTAATAATGGAGCTAAATATACTGAACTATAATATAATACTATATATAGTGTATATAATGATGATTTTTCTTTTTTAATATTTGATCTATTCAATTTAACATACTGTAGTGATAAAATATCAACAAATATCATTAAATTTTTTACTGCTTCGGCTAATTGAAAATTATTAATTTTTTCTCTAATTAATTTTATAATATTTTTTGTCTGGTAAATAATATATATATCTAACGGTAAAGTAATTGTATCTTCTAAATTTATATTACCATTCTCTTTGTCAAATTTTATCTTGTACTCTAAATAAAATTTTAATACATTTATTAAATGCAAAATTACATTTTTATTCATATCTTTTACATCATTTTCATTAAATTTTAATGCATTTGCTTTAGTAATTGGAGAATTTAAAAAATATAATCTTAAAGCATCCGAACCATATAAATTTAATAATTCTCTGACTTCTTTGTAATTTTTTAAATGTTTTGACATTTTTTTACCATCATCTGCTAACAATAATCCATTTACAATAACATTTTTAAATGGTTCTACCTCAAATATTGCCGCTGATATTACTAATAATGTATAAAACCATCCTCTTGTTTGATCAATACCTTCCGATATAAAATCTACTGTTTTATTAATATTACTTGTTATATACGGATATCCATGAAACGCAAATGGCATACATCCTGATTCAAACCAACAATCAAATACAAAATTAACTCTTTTATAAGTTTTTCCATCTTTAATAATTACATAATTATCTATTTTATCCCTATGAATATCATTTATACTATTTTCCTCCAAATTACATAATTTTTCTAATTCATAAGAACTTGATATAATAATATAATCATCTTCATCTGTTTCACAACACCAAATTGGAATAGGAGAACCCCAAAAACGATTTCTTCCAATACACCAATCTTTTGCATCAGAAATCCAATTATGAAATCTTTCACTACCAATATTAGAAGGAATCCAATTAATATTTTTATTTAATTGGATCATTTTATTTTTAATGGATTCTACATTAATGAACCAATTTTCAACTGCTCTGTACATTAAAGGGGTATCTGATCTCCAACAAAATGGATAATCATGTTCATAATTAAAAATTAAAAATATCATATTAATGTCATTTAAATATTTTATGATAAGCATATTTCCATCAAAAGATTTTTTATCTTTAGGATAATTTTTATAATATTTATTAGATAGAAATTCCAAGCCTTGTAAATTATTTACAAAATAACCATCATCGTCAATAGTCATAAATAACTTATCCTTCTTATCAATAATTTTATTAATTATACATACATTATAATCATCATCTCCATATGAAGGAGCAATATGCACTATTCCTGTTCCATTTGTATCTTTAACAAAATCACCATGAATAATTTTAAATATGTTATTAATACATGTAAAATGTGGTATATATATTTGTTCAAGTAATTCTGAACCGTAAAATTCTTCAATAATTATATATTTATCTTTTTTTTTAATTGTTTTAGAAGCTGCATAAAATGATGTAAAAATTTTATCTACTAAATTTTTTGCAATAATTAATTCCTCATCATTAAAATTAATAACTACATAGATAATATTTTTATTAATAGCAATTGCCATATTAGACGGTAAAGTCCATGGAGTTGTTGTCCAAACTAATAAATATCTATTAATATTATTTAATTTAAATTTTACGTATAATGTTTCGTCAACAATCTTTTTATAATTTTCATTTGCTTCAAAATTTGATAATGAAGTTTTGCATTCTGTTGAATATGGCAATACTTTGTATGATTTATATACTAAATTTTTTTTAAAAATTTTAGAAAATCCCCACCATACACTATTCATATAATTAAAATCTAAAGTTTTTACATCATTTTCATAATCTAACCATGTACCTGCTAATAAAGTATCTTCTTTCCATTCTTCAACACACCTTGAAACAATTTTTTTACATTCATTATTATAGTTTTCTATGCCAAATAATAAAATTTCTTCATGAGTTTTAATTCCTAATTTTTTATCAATTTCGTGTTCGATGGGTAATCCGTGTGTATCCCATGTTGCTTTATTAGGTAATAATTTGCCTTCTTGGTGATTAAATCTTTCAATTGTATTTTTTATATATTTATTAGCTAAATGGCCACAGTGCATTTTACCAGTGCAAAATGGTGGACCTTCTAAAATATTATAAGTATCATTATCTTTATTTTTTTCCCAATATTTTTTAATTATATTATTTTTAATCCAAAAAGATGTGATAATTTCAGTTATATTCTCCATAATAAATATATATTATATAAAAATATATATTTAAATATTTGTAAAATGGTAATTAGGTTATAATTATATTTATGTAAATAATATATTATTCAATTTTTACATAAATATAATTATATTTATATTATGTTTTGTAAGTAAATAATATTAAAATATTTTAATATTAATATTAAATTTTTTTAATTGATTTATAATATTGTCAATATGCATAATTCTATTAATTTTAATAGGCTTATAAGTAATATATTTATAAATTAAATATTTATTAGGATATGGTAAAAAATTTTCAGTATTATTTATTTCATAAATATAACAACTTTTCATTAAATTATTATATTGTTCTTTTGTTATTATTATAAATTCTTGATTATTTTTTATTCCCTTTTTTATATTGCTATAAATTGAACTTAAAGCAAACCATTCTGTTGTATATGCTGTTATGTAATCTAACAATTGGGGAATTTTTTTATCATATTTGGTAAATGATGCAAAATATAAAACATCTGGAACTGATGTTTGATAATAAATTTCAACAATATTAATTATTTCTGATAATGTCATTGGAAAATAAGATAATTTACTATAAATAGATTGCATTTGTAATCTTCGTTTTATTAAAAAATTCTTATCTAAATAATTTAAATCAAAATTCCCATTAATAATATTATCTTTATATTTTTCAATATTGTAAGAAATAATAGATTTAACGTGATCATCATTTATTATTTTAATAAAAAATTTAGGAATAATTTCTAAATTTATATAAATTTTAGTATTGTTAAAAAAATGTAAATATCCAATAAGAATAATTTTTTTATTATTTGTTAAAGAACAAGCATTTTTATCAGAATTATTTGATTTTATAGACTTGTTAATATAATAATCCATTTTTGCTTTCCAATATTCATGCATTTTTTTTTCAATAGTTTTTTTTTGTTTTATAATGGATAAAGATGATTCTTTATTATTTATCTTGTTTAATAATAAATTCATATTCTTTTCTTCCATGATTTTTTCTGATATTTTATCAATATCAATAATTAATATTTTAGATAATATTTTAGATGAATTTATTAATTTAATAAATTCATCTTTATTATAATCATTTATTCCAACAATATGAGCAAATATTTTATTTTGTATAATATCAGTATCCATTAATATATTATAATAAATAAATTTATTAATTTTCTAAGTATAATATATAATGATTAATATTATTTTATTAATAATTATCTTCTTTATAATAAATAAAATATATATACTTAATGATAATTCAAAAAAAAAATTAAATAATACTATAAAACAATACGAAAAAATATTGGAAAAATATAAAAAATATATAAAAATAGAATTAAACAAAAAAGAAAATTTTATTAATAATCAACATATGACATGTAGAATAAATAACAAAAATAATACTCTTGAATGCAAAACTAACGATAACTCTGTTATTGTTTATAACACTAATCAACAATCTACAACCTCTAAAAATAATAATGAACCTCTGTTTGAAAGCAAAAATAATAATGAACCTCTATTTGAAACTACTAATAATAATATACACCCTATTAATAATATATTAAATAATCAAGGCAGCGATAAACAAATTTATGATGTAGTTTATAATAGAGATGCACAAGTTCTAAATAATAAATTATATCCACCTCTTGGTAGAACAGAACGCCCACAATTTGATATTTTAATGAAATATATTAATAATCCTGAAAATCAAGGAATTTACAATGAATATACAAGAGGAATGCCAGATACATATAGAGTATTAGGATATTTGACATCTAAAACTAATAATATAGGCACAATGCCATTTATAGATAATACTTTAATATTATATGGTAGAGCTAAATATCCAAATTCAGATATGGGAGAATTTTATGTTACAACATCAAGCAAAGTTTCTGATATTAAAATACCATTAACTAATTATAATTGTAATATAAAAAAAATAACAGATATACCAAATATAGTAATAATACAGGGAGATCTATTAGCCGGAGATTATAAATTTATAGAATTACCAAAAGCAGATTTTACATATCCATATATTTAGATATTTTTTTTATTGTTAAAATATAATTCTTTTTTTATTGTATTATTTTTTTTAATTGTTAAAATATAATTCTTTTTTATTGTATTATTTTTTTATTGTATTATTTTTTTTAATTGTTAAAATATAATTCTTTTTTTATTGTATTATTTTTTTTTTTTTCATAATGTAATAATATAGAATCTATTTTTGTTAAAAAATTATCATCAAAATTAGAAATATTTATAAAAACACCATTGTCATTTTTTGTATATTGTATATTATAATTATGTATTAATTTAAATATTTTTATATAACATTGTTTGGTCTTAATATCATTAATTCTTTTAATTAATAATTGCTTATCTGAATATAAAAATTTTTTATCTAATGATGATATTGTTATTGATTCACTCGTATTGTCATTTAAATCATTGCTCATTATATATATAATAAAGAAAATAATAATTTTTTTTAATAAACTTATCTTTCATATTTATATATATTAAGTTTATAAATAATATATATAATTATATAATCATCTTACTAATTATTTATAATTAACATTTTTTGTTCTTTCTCTCTATCAAGAATAAATGAAAATGCTGTCTTTCATCAAGAGAGACAAAATAATTTATCTTATTAATGATGGTAAAATAATACTATCCATTATTAATTTATCTCCATGATTACATATAATTTTTTTTATATTAACAAAATATACATCATCAATATATACATCATCAAAATATTTACATGGCATATTTAATAAATGTATAGATGATATTTTATAAGTAAAGAATCTAGATATAATTTTTTTCAATGAATTAGGTAAATTATTAAAAAGATTAAAATTAATATTTTCTCTGCAATCATAATAATTATGATTTTTTTTTGCATAACTTAATATATTTGATTTAATTATTATATTAATAATTTCTTTGTAATGTAATAAATTATATTTTATTTTATTAGTTTTTATATAAATATTAATTGAACTAATGCATTTATTTACATTATTATAATTTAAATCATAATAATCACAATATTTTTTAATATTATTTGAATTAATGTTAAAAAATAAATAATGCCCTATTAATAAATCACCATAACATTTTTTATATAAATATTCTCTATTTGATATAATAGTTGTATCCGTTGTATAATTAAATATATCTGTATTAATAAAAAATATACTTGGTATAATATTACAACTATACTCATTAAAATATTTAATCAATTTAATAAATTTCGGTTCAATATTATTTTTATATAATATTGAAGATAAACCTATATTTAATACTTTATTATTATCATTAATTGCTTCTAATTTTAATAATTTTTTATGATAATTATATATTATATACTCAGAAATATTTAATTTATATAACTCCTCCACAGAAAACTTATAATAATATAACTTTAATATATCATTTATTGTTATTTCTAAATTATTATTTGAATTATTTTCTATATCATATTCAGGAATTATTAATTCTTCTAATAACTTATCACTATTTTCTATATAGTCTTGATATTCACTAATTACATCAATATTATCATCAACATAAAAGTTTGAATAAAATGTATTAAGAAATGGAAAATTTTTTATATTTATATATAATCCTTCACTTGTTCTACCTGATCTACCTGCTCTTTGTAAAGTATTTTCTAAATTTATTTCTTTACAAATATTTTGACTAATTAATGAATAACATATTGAAGAAGGATTTATTTTTTTTATATTTGAACATCCTGTATCAATAATACATAAATTATTAATTGTTGTTCCTGTTTCTATAATATTAGTAGCAAAAATAAAATGTTGTTTTTTTTTATTATTTTTTGATAATTTATCAAAAATTATTTTTTGTTCATCTTGATCTTGACTCGCGTGAAGATAAAAAATTTCACATCCTTTTTCATTTAGTTGATAATTATTATCTGAATAATTTTTAAATAGTAATTTAAAAATATTAGTTAATATTACTGTATTTTTTATGCTATTAACAAATATAAGTATTGGTGAATTTATATCATTCTTTTTTTTAATTAATAACAAAATACATATAACAATTGTATCAATATTAGATAATCTTGTATCATTATTAAAAGTATACA
>Ga0214919_10003791_pt1 | contig 22519 bp, 23 predicted proteins | sample LL1503_MetaG_FD_177994 | JGI IMG/M metagenome (GOLD analysis project Ga0214919, IMG submission 177994) | Freshwater microbial communities from Lake Lanier, Atlanta, Georgia, United States - LL-1503 | ecosystem: Environmental > Aquatic > Freshwater > Lake | place: USA: Georgia | collected... | reverse complement strand
AGCTAATGGCCAAAAAATCGGTAACCGTATTTTTCCCTAATGCCTCATGATCCAAAGCCTCCCTAGCCATGTCTAAGGTGATCGAATTTCCGTAAGGTGTATTTCGGATAATACTGAAATTTTTACCAAACATTTCGGAGGTTTTGACGGGGAAGGTGGGAGCATTTCCCATGGCAAATTTTCCTTCGTACGCATTATTATCTGGAAAGCTTTGAAGGTAAGTATCGATCGGATAAAGTGTATTCCAATCTTGCTTTAGGTACTTCTCCACATTCCTGGCCGAATTGAATCGCTTTAACCAATCGGGCAAATCTTTCATATAATACGTACTCGTAATCCAGTTACCCGTAACATCATCAAACCAATAGGCTGCATTTGGAACGTGTCCGACTGGCAAAATCCCCCCTCGATCTTTTAAAGCAATACCGATCACTTTCGACCTAAAATCGGTGGCTAGTTTTAACTCATCCGTTAACGTACTTACTAACAAGTTACGAGGCGACATCAAACCTGCATTAGACGTGCTACCCACTGTTTGAACGGTGGTATCCCCAGTGCAATACACCGATTTTCCTGTGGCTTGTATAATAAAATCATTCCCAGTAATACCATGTATAGCAGGAACAGAACCCGTATAAATGGAAGTGTGTCCAACAGCTGTAAGCGTTGGAACATAATAAATATCCGTATTCTCACAACTAAAACCCTCATTCAATAAACGTTTAAAACCGCCTTTTTCATAACGATCGTAATAACGATAGAGAAAATCCCACCGCATCTGATCAACCACAATCCCTACTACCAGTTTGGGTCGTAGCAAAGTTGTATGACCCTGTTGACTTTTTGTTTGAGCCCCTGATGAGCATACCACGGTGGCAAAAACCACCAAAAAAAGATATCTAATTTTCATTCGATTTGATTTTAAAGTTAACGTCTGTATACAGATCATTATTTCAATATACCCCTACCCAATATGCCGATAAGATTCCTATTAAAGAACGAAGGCCCCACTAAGAGGGGCCAAAGATAAATATCCATTTAAAAACCTAACAGCAATATGTATTCCATTTAATACATTTGTATTGATGTTGGCAACACTCCTGTTAGCATCAAAAATACAATCACATAGAACTCAAAAAGGTCATGAAAAAATATGGTTTAATTGGTTACCCCCTTACCCATTCTTTCTCTCAGGAATATTTTGCTGAAAAGTTTAAACAAGAAAACTTGGAGAATGAATGTATATACGAAGGTTTTTCTCTCCCTAGTTTAAGTGATTTCCCCGCATTAATTAAAGCCAACCCCGATCTTTGTGGACTGAATGTCACTATTCCACACAAAATTGGCGTGATTTATTTCATGAATAAGTTAGATCCAGCAGCTAAATCAATTGATGCTGTAAACTGTATTAAGATTGTCAAAAAACGCCCTATAGATGCATTTTTCACAGGCGAGATCTCTTCTTCGGAAGTATATTTAGAAGGATACAACACGGATGCTTTCGGCTTTGAACATTCGTTGAAACCACTCCTTCATAAACACCACCAAAAAGCATTAATCCTCGGAAATGGTGGTGCATCCAGAGCAATCGCTTATGTGCTTGGGTTATTAAACATCGATTACCGTTTCGTATCTAGGCAAGGAAAGGGTAAGAATTACAGCTATGATCAACTTAACCACGAAATAATAGAAGAACACACACTCATTGTAAATACAACTCCACTAGGCACTTTCCCCAAAGTAGACGAATGCCCAGACATTCCATACCCGTATTTAACAAAGTGGCATCTGTTATACGACCTAGTATACAATCCTGAAGAATCGGCCTTTCTAAAACAAGGTAAGGCTAAAGATGCAGCGACAAAAAATGGACTGGAAATGCTGCATCTTCAAGCGGAAAAGGCATGGGAAATTTGGAATAGCTAAACGAATGAGAACATTTTACATCATTGGATTCGTATTAACAGTAGCCATGACCTCATGTACTTCTGACTATAGCCCAAAACCTCGTGGGTATTTCCGAATACATTTTCCTGAAAAAAGCTACCAAAGCTACCAAGGGAACTGCCCATATACCTTCGATTACCCGACGTATGCCACCATTGCCCCCGATAGTTCGGGCGTGATCAAACCTTGCTGGATCGATGTAAATTATGCACTAATGAACGGAAAAATTCATCTCAGTTACCAAGCCATCCATTCAAAGAAAATGTTTAACGAGCTTGTTGAAGATGCCCGAACATTTGCATTCAAGCATACCTCTAAAGCCACCGCCATTGATGAGGGATCTATTTCATATCCCAGTAAAAAAGTTTATGGAATACTTTACTCCATTGATGGAAACGCCGCATCTTCTGTTCAGTTTTTTCTAACCGACAGCGCTCGAAATTATCTAAGAGGAGCTTTGTACTTTAAGGAACGTCCACGATTAGATTCGATACAACCCGTTCTCGATTTTATAAAAAAGGATATTGATGTAATGATCAAAACTTTTAAATGGAAACGCTGACACACATATTGCGAGCCTGTTAAAAAACAACCTTACCAGTGGCTGTAACCAACGAAGCGATACGTACCGCATCAAATATTCGCTCTTCAGTAGTTCCCATTTTGATCAGTGAGTCTTCATGCGCATTGACACACATTTCACACCCATTGATTGCCGACACAGCCAAACTCATGAGTTCAAAAAACTCTTTCCCAGTAACGGGCTTCATCATGATCTGCATGCGAATACGGGCGGGAATCTGCGCATATTTCTCTTTTTGTGTAAAATGACGAAAACGATAAAAAATATTGTTGGAAGCCAACAACGACGCACAAGCAACAGCTTCTGCAAGCTCCTCTGCATTGCCCCCTTGCTCTTTTGAAAAAGTGACAAAAAACTCGGTCAAAGGCTTGTTAACATTGTTGGCAGCACACGTTAAACCCAGTAATCCTATTTCTTTGGGACTAAGATGTTCTGAGCTGAGCATGCTATTAAAATTTAGTTTTAAATCACGTAAGTAACGTGACTCACCTTGCTCGAGCAAACTAAGATTCTCTGTACGGATAATGTCCTGTCCTATACTGGACAATAAATCGGCTATTATTTCTGCACTTTCTGACATGGGCTAGTTTTTTATTATAAGAAATCCCCGCCAAGGCGGGGATCAAATCTATTCTCTCTATTCATTTTAGGATAATGTTGCTTGTCCTTTTTCCCAGTTACATGGGCATAGCTCATCTGTTTGCAAACCATCTAATACACGCAATACCTCTTTTACATTACGTCCGACACTCAAGTCGTTCACACATACCCAACGGACAATGCCTGTTGGATCAACAATAAAGGTTGCACGATATGCGATTTTTTCGCTAGGCTCCAAAATACCGAGGTCTTCTGCCAATGATTTTGACGTATCTGCAAGCATAGGGAATTTCAAATCACGAAGATCATCATGACTATTTCTCCAAGCTAAATGTACAAATTCAGAATCAGTAGACGCACCAATTAAACGCGTGTCTCGGTCATTGAAGGCACTGAATGATTTATTAAACTCTGCAATTTCTGTCGGGCACACAAAAGTAAAATCTTTGGGCCACCAGAACATAACAGTCCATACATTGTTATCGTTTGTAAAATATTCTGAATTAATGTCTTCAAATTCTCGTCCTTTTTCTAAACCTACTACCGCTTTTTTGGTAAATGTTGGAAATTTTTGTCCTATGGTAATCATAATCTATCTGTTTTTTTAAACGTGTATACAAATATACTATTCAGTGCGAAGTATCAGCATAAAAGCTTGTACCCTTTGCCATGAACATTTACAATTTCTACAGCTGGATCATCTTTTAAATATTTACGAAGCTTACTCAAAAAAACATCCATACTACGCCCATTAAAGTAGTTATCGTCATACCAAATAGTAATTAAGGCCTCTTCTCTGGTCAATACATCATTTTTTTTTAAACAAAGCAAACGTAGCAATTCGGCCTCTTTGGTAGAAAGTCGTTGTTGGCCTTTCCCTCTTATCACTAACTGCAAATCATAATCGAACAAATAGCTCCCGACATCAAATTTACTAGGACGCGGCTCCGTTGTTCCCTGTGTTTCTTTTTCGGTAGCACGTCTTAACAGGGCGTTGATGCGCAACAAGAGTTCTTCTATACTAAATGGCTTCGTGATGTAATCATCGCCACCCAGATTAAAAGCTTCTGTTTTATCGCCAATCATCGATTTTGCCGTCGCAAAAATAATGGGGACATGCCCATTGAGCTGTCTGATTTCTTTTCCTAGCGTAAATCCATCTTTTTTAGGCATCATTACATCCAATATGCATAAATCAAAATGCTCCTTCGCAAAGGCAGCCAGGCCCTCCTCTCCATCTTTACACAATACGACTTTAAATTCACCCTTCAACTGCAAATAATCTTGCAATAGCATACCCAAATTGGGATCATCTTCAACTAAAAGAAGCCTCTTCATACGGTTGTGAAACTAATTTCAAATTCGGCCCCTTTATCCTTTTCACTTTTTACAGTAATGGACCCCTGTAATCGTTTAATAATATCGTAAACATAACTTAACCCAAGCCCAAAACCTTTTACATCATGAATATTTCCCGTTGGAATACGATAAAATTGCTCGAATATTTTAGAAAGCTGGTCTTTGCTCATTCCAATACCCTTATCGGCTATTTTAATGATCAGCCTATTGCCCATATTCCGTGTTTGAATCGTTATTTCAGGATGTTCGGGACTATATTTATTGGCGTTATCAACCAGATTAAAAATTACATTCGTCAGGTGTAATTCATCTCCTAAAATAGTAGCGCATTCAGCGTGTAAATCCAGTTGTACTTTTGCATTATTCTTCTGCAATTGCAAAAACATACTGTCTACCACAGCAGCGATCAGACCATTCATCTCGACTTCTTTGCTTTGTAAATGGATATTACCTTCTTCCATTTTGGCGATATTCAATACCCGTTCTATATGGCTCCCTAAACGTGCATTCTCATCGTAAATAATCTCTGCCAAACGACCTAAACGCTTCTTGTCTTTCACAATGCCAGGATCCTTCAAAGCCTCACTCGCGATCATAATGGTTGAAACTGGCGTTTTAAACTCATGTGTCATGTTGTTGATAAAATCCGTTTTCATTTGCGATAGTTTTTTCTGACGCAGAATAACCATTGTTGTATAAACAAAACAACTAATCAGCACCAAAAGCAACCCAACCGATGAAACCAACACCATTTTCATATCCTGCATCAGCAGCCCTATTTTGCTCGGAAAATTAAGCGTTAAAATACCACTTTCGTGAACCAACTCGCCAGGAAAAAGGATGACGGAATAAACACTATGATCCACTAGCTCATTTTTATTGCCCGAGACGTCCTTCTTTTCTAAATCAACGAAGCTTAACTTATAGCTATACGGTAGATTGATTCCTTGATTCAGGAGCTCATTTCGAATCAGCGAGTCAACAAAAGTTTTATCAATCCGGCCCTTTAATGGAATGTTCACCAATTCTTTAGCAAGGTCTTCAAAAACGGCGATTTTTCGCTTCACCGTTCTTATGGAGTCAATGTATCGGTGGACTTTTTTTATTTGCTGTTCATCTTCCGTTTTATCGCGATTTTGGTTTGACGGATGGACATTGGGCAACGTAATAATGGTTGATCCTAATATGGGATCCTCAACCAAATAGCGGACACTATCATCCGTGGCTTTCAACATTTTTTTTTTGTCAGTATCTTCCACGTACAACTCACGTACTTCATTTTGATAAGCATCAGCAAGCCGTTTCTTTTTTACCGACAAATGAACTTTACCAACATCCTTATCTTCTGGATTTTTAAGGTAGGTTTCAAAAAAATCATTATCGATAATTAACGCCTGGGGATATCGCAATCGCAACAAACTATCTCGTAGTTGCAAATTATGGCTAACTTCTTGTTTCTTAAGTTTCGCATGTCGTAAAAACTTTTGTGCCTCCCTTAATGGTGAATCTGCTTGCTTCACCAGATAGTCCAGATTCTCTAGCGTAAGATGTCCTGCTACTTTATGCTTCAAAAACAGGACTGCATCTCGTTTCTCAATCTTTTTTCTAACCACATTCAAAACTTCATTAATGGTTTGATCAAATAATTGTGATTTTAGACGATACGACTCCTGAATAAAATAATATTGCATAGCCATCACGCCTAGCAAAGCGGCAGCCATTAAACCAATAATAAAACGAATGCTTCTTTGCTTCATATTTTACAAAAATAGCATAACCTCATTTGACTAAATTTAGGTTTAACATTTTTTAACAGAATCAAAAGCAAATGGGGCTGTACCAATGAATATGAAATAGCCCAGAGAAGGACAAATTTGAAGGGATAAATTTTTAGGTTTAATAAGGACTTTGACAAAAACCCTTATTAAACCTATTTTTTTTAGAATGGCAAATCGTCACTCTCATCTGATGCAGATGAAATATCTACGGGTGTTGCATATTCTGGTGCAGACGGACTAGCATCAGCTCCAGAAAGTGTATTGATCTTCCAAACCGCCAAGGTATTGAAATAGGCAGTCTTACCCGCCTTATCTGTCCACGGACGTCCACGAAGGTTGAACGACAACTCCACTTGGTCACCTAGTTTAACAGCGTCAAAGAGTGCCACGCGATCCTGCACCGCCTCAAATTTGATATATTCTGGATATGACGGATTCTCGGCATATTCCAATATGAGTTCGCGTTTTTTGAACTTATCGCTTACAGTAATTACCTGCGATATCTCGTGTACTTTTCCTTTAATGTCCATATTACAAAACTGCTTTAAAAAAATCCCTAACAAAATTGCATATTTTAATTGACTAACTTCGCCGAATTATGCAAGTTTTTCAGAACAAAAGTAAAATAGTCATTACGTGCAACAAGCGATTAGCCTCTTATTTACAGCAAGAGGTAGAAGCACTAGGATATACTGTTACCAAAAATTTTGGCACAGGAATCGAGTTAGAGGGCTCTATGAATGATTGCATACCACTCAATCTGAACTTACGTTGTGCCAGCCAAGTACTCTATTCGCTAAAAACATTTCGAGCAGAAAATCCCGCTAGGTTGTACAAAGAATTGCTAGACATCGCTTGGGAAGATTTAATCGATTTTACAGGATATTTTTCTGTCACCTCCAACGTAGATAACGAAACGATTACGACCCCTCTTTTTGCCAATCTAAAAGTAAAAGATGCGATTGTGGATCGCATAAAAGAGAAAAAAGGAATACGCCCAAACACAGGGTCGGATGGAAATAAGGCAGTCATCAACCTATACTGGAAAGATGAAACCGCCGAAATATTTATTGACACCTCAGGCGAAACGTTGGCCAAACATGGCTATCGCAAAATACCAGGTAAGGCCCCCATGCTAGAGGCATTGGCAACAAGCACCATCATGGCCACAGGCTGGGACCAAAATAGTTCGTTTTTGGTACCCATGTGTGGATCGGGGACTTTAGCTATTGAAGCGGCTTTGCTCGCTACCAACAAATGCCCTGGCTTGTTTCGCATGAATTATGGCTTTATGCATATCATGGGATATGACGAACAGGTGTTTTTTACCGAACGAAGAAAACTGAAAGATCAAGCCAAAAAAGAAATTGGGTTTAAAATAGTCGCAAGCGATATTTCGGAGGATGCCATATCCATTGCCAAAAAAAATGCGCAAACAGCGGGGGTAGATCACTTGATTGAATTCGCCGTCTGCGATTTTGCCGATACAGAAATACCTGAACAGCCTGGTATCGTTATTTTCAATCCTGAATATGGCGAACGCTTAGGCGTACATTCTAAACTAGAGGCGACCTATAAACGCATGGGTGATTTTATGAAGCAGCAATGCAAAGGTTACCGTGGATACATCTTTACAGGAAATCCTGAATTAGCGAAAAAGATAGGCTTACGTGCCTCGCGTCGCCTAGAGTTTTACAATGGGAAATTAGATTGCCGCTTATTGGAGTACGAATTATATGAGGGAAGCAAAAGAGAGCCTAAAGCAAATGAGTAGTGGCCTCATTTCACTCACTGCAGATTTTGTACGTCGAACACTAGAAGGATCTGAAGCTGGACACGACTGGTGGCATATTCAACGAGTTTGGAACAATGCCAAACTGATTGGAAAAGCCGAACAAGTGGATATCCTTGTGGTAGAACTTGCAGCCCTTCTGCACGATATTGCTGACAGCAAGTTTCATAATGGCGATGAAGAAATTGGTCCTCGAATAGCTACTGATTTTTTAAGCTCCATTAATCTCGACCCAAATAAAATTGAACACATCCAGCAGATTATTCGAAACATGTCGTTCAAGGCCAGTTTAGGCACAATCACCTTTCACTCAAAAGAGCTGGAAGTAGTTCAAGATGCCGACCGACTGGATGCCATTGGTGCCATCGGTATTGCCCGTGCTTTTACCTATGGTGGATTTAAAAATCGAGAAATTTATAATCCTACGATCCCTCCTCAACTAAATATGAGCAAAGAGGAATACAAAAAATCTGCAGCACCCACCATCAATCATTTTTACGAAAAGCTACTGCTCCTAAAGAGTAAAATGAATACCCCAACGGGACGCGAAATAGCAACACAAAGACATCAATTTATGGAAATGTATTTGGATGAATTTTACAAGGAGTGGGGAGGGTATCTGAGCCAAAGTAATTGAACAGGAGGCGGGCCAAAACAAAAATTGGACTAATAATTTCAATGCCAAACAATCTTTTATTGCATACATGTAATAGTTTCAATCAGGTTACAAGAGCAATATAAGCGATTGTCCTTATGGCGATACTTTCGCCCCAATAGCAATCGTTATGCTCGCACTACTCGACTCAAATTGTGCATTACCCACTGTACTCGCCGTCAAGATTACGGTACCTTCCTTAACTGGATTGATGATACTTCCTGTTTGTTTATCTGTGATTATCGTTGCTGAACCCGCTCCTGCGCCTATAGTTGAGGCAATAGAATACACAATTGTACCTCCTGCAGTGCCAGCGTCAGAAGCTGCTTCTGCTGCTACCGTAGTCTTCATAGCTAGTGTAGCTAAAGTATGAATGGTCAATGTTTGTGCTTTTTTATCAACGGGTGTTTCTTTTTTTTTACACGCAACACTCCCCAACAAACAAAGAGCCGAAAGCCCTAATAAGATTTTTGTTTTCATTTTTATTTAATTTAACATTAAAAACATTTCAATATACACGTACACAAAAATACGCATTTTTAAAACATATTTAATATTAAACTAATTTTAAACAAATAAATTGAAGAAATATATCAACTATATGACACCTAATTGATTTTACAATTGGAGTTCACCCATTGACCTCAATACCATATTTATCGAGGAGCCCCATCAGGCCAATCATTGAAAATTTTGCTTTTTTAATCCGATTTATTTCTGGGTCGATTGAAAAGTTATAAGCCGTTCGAAAATCTGCTTTTTCTAATACTGTATTTTTACATATCGCTCGAGCTAAATCACAGGCATCAAAAGTAGCGCTCGTCAAATCAGCTTCACCGAAATCTACTTCTTGAAGTTTACAGCTTTCAAATACGGTTGCTTTTAGCCTAAGCTTGTAGAAGGACGATAAGTCCAATACGCAACTTTCAAAACCAATTGACAATAGAAATGGATTACAATCACTAAAATTCAAGCCCAGAAGCTTACATTTTTTGAATACGACTGTTTTTAGTGCTGTATTTTTTAGGTTCGCCGTACTTAAATTGCATTCTTCAAATACACATGCTGTGAATTTACTGTTCGACAAATCCTGATTATGAAAATTGCAGCTAACAAAACTGCAATTTTCATAATGCCCTTTAAAGAGTTTTTCTTTCTTAGAAAAGATTACTTCATAAAAATCATTCTCGTCGACACCTAACATCTACCTGGCATTTTTTATCTTCTCTTCAATAGCCGTCGTTGAATAGCCTGGTAGATAAGCGATTGTTTTTACCTCTCCGCCAGCTTGCAGCACAATATCTGCCCCAACAATTTGATCAATCGAGTAATCGGCACCTTTCACAAGCACATTGGGCTTAATCCTTGTGATTAAATTCACAGGGGTTTGCTCATCAAAAAGAATTACCGCATCTACAAAAAATAAGGCGGCTAAAATTCCAGCACGCGATTGCTCATCCGTAATTGGACGGCCCAAGCCCTTCAAGCCTGAGACCGATCGATCGGAGTTAAGACCCACCGTTAGCTTATGTCCTAAATCGGCAGCCTTAGCCAAATAGTCAATGTGACCTAAATGGAGCAAATCAAAACAGCCATTCGTAAAAACAATCTTTTGATTCTGCAACCGCCAACTATTTAATAGCGAAGTGATCTGCTCTGCCGTAACTATTTTATTTTTCAGAAGATCTAACTTACTCATTGCCGTAATTGCTTCGAAGAATTGATGATAAGCATAGCCATACTCATAAGCCCAACAAACAGCACGAGTAAGGTTTGCGACGAGTGTATAATGGTAGCATACGCCAATCCGTCAAACTTCGAAATCGAATAGACAGTTAAACCCTCAGCAACAATCCAATGGAAAGCTCCTATCCCTCCCTGAACAGGGGCCAGCATCCCCAAGCTACCAAATACCAGTACCGAAAGTGCGACAACAGGCCCCAAATTTGATAAAGCATGCAAAGTAAAGAAGCAGAGATAAGTAGAGAGAAGATAAAAAAACCAGATTAAAATAGAGTATAAGATAAACCCTCTTTTATCCCGTATTTTTTTAACTGAACTCAACCCACTACTGAACCCACTCCACAGAGAAAGCATTTTTTTAACAAAACCCCAATGTTTTTTTTTCAAAACAATATACAGCGCGAGCAGCGCGCACACCAATAGAACACCAGCAAAAACAAGAATAGAGACGTAACTAACGTGATCACCCAGCTTGAGTAGCAAACGTTCGTACAGGAAGCTTGAGATTAACTTGTATTGCAATAAAATACTAAGACCAACAATGACAATCAGCATCAATAGGTCAATCAAACGCTCCGTAATCACCGTTCCGATGAGTTGATTAAGAGGTATCCGATCTGTTTTATGGATCACTCCACAACGCGAAACCTCCCCCATTCTGGGGAAAGCTAGGTTAGCCAAGTAACCAATCATCACCGCACTAAACGTATTCTTAAAAGTAGGAGTTCCTCTTCCTAGGGGCTCTATCAACATGTTCCAGCGCATAGCTCTCAAAACATGTGCGATTAAGCACGCAAACGCCGAGGCCAACACCCACCAATAGTTTGCTGATTTTAAATCGGAAACCAATCGATCAAAATCCTGTCCATGAAAAGCCACCACCAATAATAAAAGCCCGATACCGAGCATAATTACATATTTTAGGATGGAATAAATGGATACTTTCAAGTTTTCAGACTAATAATTCAGTTTATTATTGTCATCTGGAAATATGAGGAGGGGGACGTATTTTTTTGCTTCTTCGATAGGCATCTGAGCGTATGACATGATAATAACAATATCACCAACTTGTACCAAACGCGCGGTAGCACCATTCAAACAGATAGTCCCAGAACCTCGTTCTCCGACGATAGCATAGGTTTCAAAACGAGCACCATTATTATTGTTAACGATCTGTACTTTTTCATTCGCAATAATATTGGCTGCATCCATTAAATCGGCATCAATGGTAATGCTACCGACATAGTTTAGCTCAGCAAGTGTAACCTTAGCACGATGAATTTTCGATTTTAAAATCTCAATAACCATCTTGCAATATTAGTAATTTTTGGAGCAAAGAGATAGAAGATTTACGGCAAAAAATTTTATTGCCCTTACGATTTTAAAATAACATTGTCTATTAACCGCGTATGCCCCAACCGTGCTGCCACCAATGCAACCAACTTAGATCCTCTATTCGACCTTATGGGCTCAAGCGTTAAACCATCACATATTTGAAAATACTCCAAATCAATACCCGGACTTATCTCTAAATAATGGGTAGCATCCGCTGTTATCTGCTGGATAGATTTAGTCGAGAATTCGCTTTGTGCTAGCTGCAATGCCCGATACAAGGCAAGCGCATTTTTTCGTTCAAGCTCCGACAAGCGTATATTTCGAGAGCTCATTGCGAGCCCATCCTTTTCTCTTACGGTGGGACACATCTCTAGTTTAACATTTAGCCCCAGCTTAGACACCATTTTACTGATTACAAGTAGTTGTTGATAATCCTTTTGTCCAAAAAACGCTTTTGTGGGCACAACAATATCAAACAATATTTTCACCACCTGAGTCACGCCCTGGTAATGCCCCGGACGTATTTCCCCTTCCAAAAATTTATCTAACCCATCCAGATCAATCGCCCACTTATCGTCACCCCTATATATTTCCTCCACTTCAGGCAAAAAGAGGACATCACAATTTGCCCTTTCCAAGAGTTCAATATCATGCTCAATTGGTCGCGGGTATTTTTCTAAGTCTTTTGGATCATTAAACTGGGTGGGATTAACGAAAATACTACAAACTACCACATCACTTTCATGCTTAGCTCTTTCAACGAGCGACAAATGTCCTTCGTGAAGAGCCCCCATCGTTGGCACAAAACCAATCGATTGATCAGCAGAATAAAATTTTGATAAAATTGAACCTAAAGCTAAACGTGTTTTACAGACTAACAAAACCTGAAATCAATTAAATGAATTGCCAAAAATGGGCAATTACTTAAAGAGAACCAAAAAAGCTTGTTTAAATCCTAGTTTTTTTGCAAAAATATGCGTATATTTGTGTTCCTATTAAAATCGTATCCTCATACTATTTAAAACAATTTCTTACTGTTTAACAATTTAATTTGGAGATGACAAAAATGAAGCTTCTATTTATCACCCATGAGATGTCTCCGTTCTTGGAACTAACTAGTATCGCCGAGATAACCCGCAAGCTTCCACAAGCGATGCAGGAAAAAGGTCTAGAGATCCGCATCCTAATGCCTCGCTTTGGGAACATCAATGAACGCAGGCACCGACTACATGAAGTCATCCGCCTGTCTGGATTAAATATTACGATCGATGACAATGACAATCCACTGATCATCAAAGTGGCATCAATCCCAGCAGCTCGCATGCAAGTTTATTTTCTGGACAATGAGGAGTATTTCCAACGTAAATTTGTCTTTAGAGATAAAGACAATAAGTTTTACGAGGACAATGACGAACGCACCATATTCTTCTGTAAAGGCGCTCTAGAAACGGTGAAAAAGTTAGGATGGTCTCCAGATATTGTACACTGTCATGGCTGGATGAGTGCTTTAGTCCCCACCTATCTAAAAACTATTTACAAAGACGACCCCACCTACAAAAATTCAAAAGTCGTTTATTCCGTCTACGAGGACAGCTTAAACGAAACACTGGGTGCTAAATTTGCCAGCAAAGCCGTCATGAATGGAATGACTAACGCAGACACCGAACTATTTGCTGCCGCTGATAGCTGTGCACTAAATAATGGAGCGATCAGCTATTCAGACGCTGTAGTTTATGGAAGCGAGCCAATCAATCCAGAAGTATCAAAATTTGTTAAAAAAAGTAATAAACCTCTTTTAGAATACGCTTCTACTTCAGATTTTGAAAATTATTACAACCTTTACGAGGAAATAATAAACGAAGAGCTAGTTTCTCTAGCTTAAAATTAGTATAAAATAAAATTATGAATATATTTAAATTAGACTTATTAACCTTGTTAATAAGTCTTTTTTTATTTAGTGCGTGCCAAAAGCCTAATAGTGTAGGCCTAGTGGTTAATCCTCAAGATGCTGTAAATGGTTTTTTCACAAGCTCCATTGCTATATCCACCACAACGGTTATCGACAACGACCCTATTTCAACTAACGCCTTAGGAAAGTACCCCGTTGGTGCTTTAACCGATCCCTTATTTGGTACGACCACATCAAACCTCTTGATGTCTCTTAATCTACCAAGTAACAACCTCACATTTGGTACAGCACCCCAACTTGACTCGGCAGTGTTAGTATTAAACTATTCAAATGAATACCATGGAGACCCCAATGCTCAGTTTACCTTTGATGTTTACCAACTAGCCAATCGCCTCGTATCAACCTCCAATCTTTACAATACGAACAATACAGCTCAATCAGGAATCGTCATTGGAACCAAAACATGTAAAATCAATCTGAATAGTAGCAATGTGTCTGGAGTAAAGCCAATTGTAGCAGGTGTGGCTGGTACTCCCGTAACACTTCCGTCCCATATTCGCATCCCGATAAATTCATCTTTTATCAATACCAATTTTTTGAATGCACCTGCTACCAATTTTCTTAGCAATGATTCCTTTGACGATTTCATCAGAGGCTTATACCTCAAAGCTACACCCGCAACGGGAACAGGAGGAATTGTATTTTTTGATTTAATTACAGGGGGAAGTAAATTAGAATTATACTATCACAATGCAGCTGATGCCACAGTCAAGTATGTCGCTTTTCCGATACAAGCTACAAACGCAAACCCATCAGTAGCTGCATTTAGCCATGACTTTGCAGGAACCGAAGTTCAAACACAATTGAGTAACCCATCTACCGCTTACAACTATACCTTTGTACAACCCATGGCTGGAGTTCGCACACAAGTTAATTTCCCCGACTTAAGCCCATTAAAAGCTCAAGGCAATATCACCATCAATAAGGCGGAGTTAGTGGTATCTACGTATCCAGTGTCGTCTGGCAACGATCCCACCATATTTACCCCCGCACCCCGTTTGTATTTATACCGAACAGACATTGCTGGTCAACGACAATTTGTGCCAGACTGTAATATCGCAGATTCTAGAACTTTATCGGATGTCAATTTTGGTGGATTCTATAGTAAAAATGATGGGAAGTATCGCTTTATCATCACGTCCTATATACAAGATTTGGTAAATGGAAAGTCAAAGCAATACAACACCTATATTTCAGTAGCAGACTCTACCGCATCGCGAACCTCAGCCTTGCGTTCAAGTGCCACTACCGCAAAAAGAGTTGTCATAGGTAGTGGAACAAATAGTAACTCCCCATACCAAATGAAACTGAATGTGACCTATACTAAAACAAATTAAAATCGTTTTTCGAGGTATTATTTAGCATGTTTTACATTCGTCCATTCACCTTAAACTAATTTTCAATCATCTTAACTAATATGTAATTATGTGTGGTATAGTAGGTTATATTGGCCATCGTGAAGCTTGGCCTATCCTCATCAAAGGATTGCATCGCTTGGAATACCGAGGATATGATAGTGCAGGTGTTGCCCTCATTGATCAAACACTCAACATTTATAAAAAGGCTGGTAAAGTAAGCGAATTAGAAGAGGCTGCTGTGAACAAAAATCTCAGTGGCACCATCGGAATGGGACATACCCGATGGGCTACACATGGCGAACCTTCCGATCGAAATTCACATCCACAAACTTCAGGAAATGGCCGATTGGCTATTATCCACAATGGCATTATTGAAAATTATGCCATCCTAAAAGAAGCTTTGACCTCCAAAGGGCATACCTTTAGCAGCGATACCGACACAGAAGTGCTCATACATCTCATTGACGACATCCAAGAACAAACCAATCTAGATTTGAAGGAGGCTGTCCGAATTGCTTTGCATGAGGTTATTGGAGCCTATGCCATCGTGATCATGAGTGCTGATGAACCCGATATGTTGATAGCTGCCAGAAAAGGGAGTCCACTGGTTTTAGGTGTTGGCATAAAAGAATACTTTATAGCATCCGATGCTACACCGATCGTGGAATACACCAAGAATGTCATTTATTTGAATGAAAATGAAATCGCTTACATCAAACGCGATGAATTACTGATTAAAAGCATCGACAATATCATTCAAACACCTTATGTGCAAGAGCTAGAGCTTAAACTCGAAATGCTTGAAAAAGGGGGATACGATCATTTCATGCTAAAGGAAATCAATGAGCAACCTCGTTCTATCAGAGACTGTATGCGTGGACGCATTTATCCATCCGAAGGGCATGTACAATTAGGAGGGATTAAAGAGTATGCTGAGAAACTAAAAAATATTGATCGTATCATTATTGTCGCTTGTGGTACGTCTTGGCATGCAGGCTTAGTTGGAGAATATTTAATTGAAGAGTATGCCCGAATACCTGTTGAGGTTGAATATGCTTCTGAGTTTAGGTACCGAAATCCAATCATCTCGGAAAAAGATTTGGTGATTGCCATTTCACAATCTGGCGAAACTGCTGACACCATGGCCGCCATCACGCTTGCAAAAGAAAAAGGTGCTACTATATTTGGCGTTTGCAATGTAGTTGGTGCTTCTATTCCCCGTTTATCGCATGCCGGCGTATACACCCATGCGGGCCCAGAAATTGGAGTAGCATCTACCAAAGCATTTACGGCGCAAGTGACTGTGCTCACGCTGATGGCTTTTTACATGGCACAGCAACGTGGTACACTCACACAATCTGAACTTGTACACTTATTAACTGAACTGGACCATATCCCTTCTCTGGTAGAAAAATGCCTCGAGCTAGATGATCGCATTAAAGAGATTGCCGCTAAATTTACGGATGCTCGAAACTTTCTGTTCCTTGGCAGAGGAAGTGGATTCCCTGTGGCTCTTGAAGGAGCCTTGAAACTCAAAGAAATTTCCTACATCCATGCGGAGGGCTACCCCGCTGCAGAAATGAAACACGGACCAATTGCCTTAATTGATGAGGAAATGCCAGTTGTCGTGATTGCAACAAAAAACTCTTCATACGAAAAAGTAATTAACAATATTCAGGAAGTAAAAGCGCGTAAAGGCATCGTCATTGCAATTGTTACTCAAGGAGATAAGGAAGTCAAAAAAATGGCTGACTATACCATCGAAATTCCAAATTCGGATGAAGCCTTCCTACCATTATTGGCAACAATACCCTTACAGTTATTGTCATACCACATCGCTGTTATGAGAAATTGTAATGTGGATCAGCCTAGAAATTTGGCGAAGTCTGTTACGGTAGAATAAATTTAAAATTCAATACAGAAAATGAAAAGAGTCACTGTTTTTTGTGGATCCAGTTTTGGAACAAACAAAATATATGAAACCCAAGCCTATCTACTTGGAAAAACATTAGCCAACAGGGGAATTGAACTTGTATATGGAGGTGCTAATACTGGATTAATGGGCACTGTTGCTGACGGAGCGCTGAGTCAGGGTGGCAAAGTAATAGGTGTATTACCCGATTTTTTAAGGGAGAAGGAAGTTGCTCACGAAGGCTTAACAGAGTTGATTATTGTTGATACAATGCATGAAAGAAAAACTAAAATGAATGAATTATCTGATGGAGCGATAACCCTACCAGGCGGTTTCGGAACATTAGAAGAGTTTTTTGAAATGTTAACATGGGCACAGCTTGGTCTTCATAAAAAGCCAATAGCCATTTTAAACACAGATGGCTTTTTCGACTCCTTAAATGAATTAATTCAAACGATGGTTGATAAAGGCTTTCTTAAAGAGGTTAATCAAAAGATGCTCCTTATTAGCAATGACATAGATGATCTACTGTTACAAATGAAAAACTACGTTGCTCCAACAGTGAGCAAGTGGATTAGTAAAGAATTAATTTAGAAAACATCTTCTATACCACATTGATTGGTTCCAAAAGTGGGCTCACCTATTGTAAGCGTAACTTGCTTGTGCTAGTCTAAAGAGACTATGATCATGCCAGTTCGAAGTTTACAAACTTCGAACCGCAAATTTTAAATATCATTTTTTAAACTAAGCAATCAATTATTCATGATACTTTCCGATAAACTAATCCTTGAAGAGATTGAAAAAGGGACTATTATTATAGAGCCTTTTAAACGTGAATGCCTGGGAACCAACTCATATGATGTACATTTAGGCAAATATCTAGCAACTTACAAAAGTAGAGTACTGGATGCGAAGACACACAATGAGATTGAACATTTTGAAATACCGAAACAGGGTTTTGTTTTACAACCTAACACCCTCTATCTAGGCGTCACGGTAGAATACACAGAAACACACCAACATGTACCATTTCTAGAAGGTAAATCAAGTACAGGGCGTTTGGGTATTGATATACATGCCACTGCCGGAAAAGGAGATGTCGGTTTTTGCAATACGTGGACACTTGAAATTTCATGCACGCAGGCCGTGCGCATTTATGCGGGTATGCCCATTGGACAACTGATTTACTTTGTTGTAGAAGGTGATATTGAAACGAGATACAATACCAAAGGCAATGCCAAATACAATAATAAAACTACGCGTCCCGTCGAGAGTATGATGTGGAAGAATACCTTTTAATGTCGTAGGAGAATATAAAACTTCTACCCTCTCAGATAAAAAATCTTCTTTCTCCCAAACTATCCTTAGAATTTTTCTACTTAGTCAAGCATAGAAAAGAATCTTCTCGATCGACTAAGTAGTATTATTTGTCTTTTGCTCTTGCAAGGCCTCTAAGCCCTTCGCTGGGAGTCAGGGCTCCTCCACATTTGTTAATCAGTAGAAAAATTCTACGAAAAGCATAAAAGTTACAAACTCCATCTCAAAACAGAAAGTCCCTCGTTAGAAATGAAATTTTACTAGTTTTACCTCCATTCAAAACATCAATCATTACTTATGAAACTGGTATCCTATAAAACCGAAGATAACGAACACCTTGGTGTTTGTATAAACGGACATATCTACAACCTACACGCATGCGATAGCCTTATTCCTGACACCATGAATGCCTTCCTACAAGGAGGAGAAGAGTTGATGGATCGTGCGAAGAAAGTAGATTTAGAAATAAAATCGGGCACCTGCAAGGCGAATGAAGAAGTGTTCTTCGAGCTACTAGCACCTGTACCCCACCCCGCATCCTGTCGTGATGGGTATGCATTTCGGCAACATGTGGCAGCCGCACGTAGAAACCGGAGGGTAGATATGATTGAAGAATTTGATCACTATCCCATTTTTTATTTTACCAACCACAATGCCATCCAAGGGCCAGGCGATATCGAATGCATGCCCGATCATTTTCAAAAACTAGATTTTGAATTAGAGGTAGCAGTTGTGATCGGTAAAGCGGGCCGTAACATCAAAGCTTCAGAGGCCGACCAATACATTGCAGGGTACACCATCATGAACGACATGAGTGCCAGAACCCTACAAATGGAAGAAATGCGTCTCAACTTAGGACCAGCTAAAGGCAAAGATTTTTCTACCATTATTGGCCCCTGGCTGGTGACACCCGATGAGTTGGAACCATATAAAGTTTCCACAAAAGCTGGTCACGTAGGTAATAGCTACGACCTTAAGATGAAGTGCTGGGTGAATGGAAAAGAGGTTTCTTCGGGCTCGATGGCTGATATGGACTGGACCTTTGCCGAAATTATTGAACGCTGTGCTTATGGCGTGGATATTTTACCAGGGGATGTAATTGGATCTGGGACTGTTGGAACAGGCTGTTTTTTAGAGTTAAATGGAACCGCTTTATTCAATAATCCAGAATTTAAGCCTCAATGGCTCCAGCCCAATGATGTGATCGAGATGGAAATTACTGGATTGGGGCATCTGAGCAATATCATCAGAAAGGCAAATACTGATTTTTCTATTCTCGCATTAAAAAAAAATAATCAGAACGAATACTCCGTATGATTACCTTAAAGCCTTCCGATTTAAAGCCAATTGATTTACAAAGTTATCTACAACATGCTGTGGCACCACGCCCAATATGTTTCGCTTCAACGATTGACAAAGCTGGCCATGTAAACCTGAGTCCGTTTAGCTTTTTCAATTTATTTAGCACCCATCCGCCCATATGTGTATTCTCTCCATCACGACGGGTGCGCGACAACACAACCAAACATACCCTGCAAAACATATTGGAGGTCCCTGAGTGTGTCATCAATATCGTGAATTATGATATGGTGCAACAAACATCTTTAGCCAGCGTAGAATACCCCAAAGGAGTGAACGAATTTATCAAAGCTGGATTCACCCAGCTACCATCAGCATATGTAAAGCCACCCCGCCTAGCCGAATCGCCTGTTCAGTTTGAATGTGCTGTTCAACAAGTCATTCCTCTCGGACAAGAAGGAGGAGCTGGAAACCTCGTGTTGGCCGAAATCAAGCTCATTCACATCAAGGAAAAAATATTAGACGAAAAAGGCCGAATCGACCAAAAGAAAATTGACCATGTAGCCCGACTAGGCGGCGACTGGTATTGCCGAGTAACAGAAAATAATCTTTTTAAAGTAGCAAAACCCGTTAGTAAGATCGGTATAGGCGTTGACGCTTTGCCTTCTGCCATTAGAAACTCACACCTATTAAGTGGGAATAATTTAGGTCAGCTAGGAAATGTGGAGGCCTTACCCAGCGACGAAGAGGTGGAGGCCATGAAACAAGATCCTGAGGTGCGAACTATTTTAGATGCAACGATTGGTGATGTTAAAACCCGCGAAATGCACCTGCATGCTAAAGCAAAATTGTTTTTAGAGGCCAGTGATGTATCTTCAGCTTGGAAAGTCTTACTGATCTGATTTATTGCAAAGTACTGCTATGAGTATGCTTTCAAAAGCTGCCTATATTTGTTTAAAATAGTATATTTTGATATGAATCCAACAAATTTCTGTTGATCCACAACAGGCAAATACCAGTTTTCAGTTTCATCAAATTTTTTGATAATGGCTCTCATGTCATCATCCGGATAAACGATAACAGCAGGCATGATCATCATTTCCTGAATATTTAACGAATCGTACTGCTCCTTATCGAAGATAAATGGCCTCATACTATCTATCGTCAAGATCCCCTCTAAATTTTGTTCATCATTTATTACAGCTATAACGTTGTGCTTACCGCGCTTGATTAAATCTATCAACTCAAAAAAAGTCGAATTCACATGTATAGATTGTACGTCTTTTTCGATTAGTTCATAAATAGGAATTTGAGACAATAAATTCTGATCATGCTCACGAGTAAATATCTTCCCTTGATCAGCGAGAACTTTTAAATCAGGTGAGATGGCTGAAAATCGTTTGACTATCAAAAAAGAGATGACTGAGACAATCATTAATGGAATGAAAAGGTCGTATCCTGAACTTGATTCTGCAATAAGAAATATAGCGGTCAGGGGTGCATATAAAACACCGCTCATCACGCCAGCCATCCCTACAATAATCATGTTATTGGTAGGTACATCAGCAACCCCTGCAAATTTGGTCAAGGTAGCCATGAAATATCCTAATATTCCTCCAGCAAAAAGAGATGGGCCAAAACTTCCTCCATTACCCCCACTAAAAATGGTAATTGAGGTAGCAAAGGCCTTCAATAGACAAACCAATCCCAAAAACAACAAAATATACCAAGATTGATATTCAAAATAATTGAAAAAACTTGATCCTATAATAGATTGTCCTTTTCCATTGACTAGATCTTTAATTGTTTGATATCCTTCACCAAAAAGTGGTGGAAACAGACAACACAAAATGGAAAGAATAAGTCCACCAACCAATACTTTTTGCAAACGGGTAATTTCAAATGCTTTGAATTGATGCTCAATCCATTGAGACGTTAAAACGAAATAACGTGCATAAAACCCACTAGCAACTGCTAGTCCCACATAAAGTGGAATATGGACATAATTAAAAGCATCCCTCGAATGGAATTGAAATAAAACCTCTTCATTCAAAATGATTTTAGACATCAAACTTCCACAAACAGCAGCTACAATTAGTGGAACAAAATCAGAAAATATAACTCCTGTGAGTAGGATTTCAAAAGCAAACATAATTCCTGCAATGGGCGCATTAAATGCCGATGCAATACCCGCCGCTGCACCAGCTGCCAGTAACAGTGTTCTGTCTTTGTAGTCAATTTTGTATGTTTTTGCAAAATTTGATCCAATGGCAGATCCAGTGACCGCAATTGGACTTTCTAATCCCACTGATCCACCCAAACCCACAGTGATAGCACTCTGAACAATTTGTGAGTACATTTTTACCGAAGAAACCAAGCTTGAGCCTTGCGCAATCTCATACAAGATTGCAGGAATTCCTTTTCGATCTTGGCCTTTAAAAAATAGAATCACAACCAGCACCGTTAAAACGATACCCAACAACGGGAAAATGAAATAGAATACTAGTTGCTGTTCGAGCACTAATTTTTGGGTAATCAAATGATGTATGTAGTGCACCAAAGTCTTCAAAAGAACCCCAGCTAAACCGGCACTACATCCCACCAAAATACCCGAAAGAATTAAAAACTGATTCCTTGAGAGGCTATTTCGCAACCAAAGTAATACGGTTTCATGAATTTTCATTTTATGCTTATTTCTCTCAAGATTTTCTTTAAGTCTTTGGATATGGTAAAAAAAATGTAACTATTTAGAGCCTGTTTAAAAATGAAAAAGGAATAATATTATAGGCCTGAAAAGCGATTGGAAATAGTCTTTTTTGTTGTGACGAAACTTCAAAAAAATGTATCCAACCGATTTATTAGAATCCCAGTG
>Ga0214919_10003790_pt1 | contig 22521 bp, 18 predicted proteins | sample LL1503_MetaG_FD_177994 | JGI IMG/M metagenome (GOLD analysis project Ga0214919, IMG submission 177994) | Freshwater microbial communities from Lake Lanier, Atlanta, Georgia, United States - LL-1503 | ecosystem: Environmental > Aquatic > Freshwater > Lake | place: USA: Georgia | collected... | reverse complement strand
AGTCTGGCCATGACCACACCTTGGAGTGCACGGCCGAACAACTCAAAGATGCCGTTCATCTCAGCTACAGTGATAGCCTTGACGAATTGAGAAACTGCGAAATCTTTATTGTTACTGTCCCCACGCCAGTTGACCAAGCTAATCGTCCTGATATGACGCCTCTGGTAAAAGCGAGTGAAACCGTTGGGAAAGTGCTCAAGCCTGGCGATATAGTTATATACGAATCGACTGTCTATCCAGGTGCAACCGAAGAGGTTTGCGTACCGGTATTAGAAAAATTCAGTGGACTAAAATTCAATAAAGAATTTTATTGCGGCTATAGTCCAGAACGGATCAATCCGGGCGATAAAGTTAATACGCTAACTACAATTAAAAAAATAACCAGTGGAAGTACTCTGGACGTGGCTGATGAGGTTGATGCGCTTTACCGCTCTATCATTACGGCAGGGACGTGGAAAGCTAGTAGCTTAAAGGTCGCCGAGGCGGCCAAAGTCATTGAGAATAGCCAGCGAGATCTAAATATTGCATTTGTTAACGAGTTATCAATGATTTTTGAAAGAATAGGTATTGATACCTTAGAAGTTTTAGAAGCTGCCGGAAGCAAATGGAACTTCTTACCGTTTCGTCCAGGCATGGTAGGTGGACATTGCATTGGTGTTGACCCTTATTACCTAACCCACAAAGCTGAGGAGTTGGGATACCACCCGCAGGTCATTTTGGCAGGCCGACGTATTAATGATGATATGGCCCGTTATGCGGCTCGCGGAATTGTTAAGCGAATGCTCCAAAATGGCATTGATGTTGCGAGAAGCAAAGTGGGTGTTATGGGGATCACTTTTAAAGAAAATTGTCCAGATATTCGCAACAGCAAAGTGGCCGATTTGGTAAAAGAACTTCAGTTATGGGGCGTGACGGTTATCGTCTCCGATCCTTGGGCCAATGCAGGCGAAGTGATGCAGGAGTATGGAATTGCATTAGGACAGATTACCAGCACGAATCGGGTTGACAGCTTAGTGGTTGCTGTTGGGCATAAAGAGTTTAGGGTCTTGACGCCGCAGGTACTGAAAAGTCATTGCAATGCGTTGATTCAACCCGTATTGGGTGACCTCAAATCACTTTATGATCGTCACGCATTGGTAGATGCCGGCTTTACTGTTTTTAGATTTTGATCATTATGAAAAATTTTGCACTTATCGGGGCGGCTGGCTATATCGCCCCACGTCATATGCGGGCCATAAAAGACCTTGGACACAATCTTTCAGTCGCCTATGACATCAATGATTCTGTTGGAATAATTGATAGCATTTCTCCGCAAAGTGAGTTCTTCACCGAATTTGAGCGGTTTTTAGAATATGCTAACCAACTAAAGCGCAATCCCGCCACTGCGTTAGATTATGTAGCTATTTGCAGCCCCAACTACTTACACCACGCGCATATAGCGGCTGGTCTTCGGCTTGGTTGTGATGTCATTTGTGAAAAGCCATTGGTTCCTACGCCAGAGCTTATAGAAGAATTGGGTCGAATCGAAAACGAAACAGGAAAGCGTGTTTACAACATTTTGCAACTGCGCCATCATGATGCGATTTTGAAGTTGAAAGAGAAAGTTGCTAATTCACCGCAAACGGAGAAGTTTGACGTTGAACTGACCTATATCACTAGCCGTGGCAAGTGGTACATGGAAAGCTGGAAGGGTGATGATAGAAAGTCGTTTGGCGTTGCGACCAATATTGGAGTGCACTTTTACGACATGCTGCACTTCATCTTTGGCAAGCTCCAGCGCAACGTTGTGCACCATGCCGGCACCCAAAAAGCCGCTGGCTATCTGGAGTACGAACGCGCCCGCGTGCGCTGGTTCCTGTCCATTGATGCCAAGGACCTGCCCCCCGAAGTACGGGGCAAGAAAACCACCTACCGCAACATCGACATCAGCGGCAAACAGCTCGAATTCAGTGAAGGGTTTACCGACCTGCACACTACCAGCTACAGTGAAATCATGGCGGGACGTGGCTACGGTCTGGCCGACGCCCGCCACTGCATCGAAACCGTCAACGTCATCCGCACCGCCCAAGTCGTCAAGGGCGAACAGGGCGAAGTCCACCCCTTCGTTGTAGGCCTGCACTAACGCGTCATTGCCATCCCCTTGACCACCATCATCCACCCCAGCGCCATCGTCGATGAGGGCGCACAAATCGGCGAAGGCTCCCGCGTCTGGCACTTTGTCCATGTGTGTAGCGGCGCAAAAATCGGCAAAGGCGTGTCCCTCGGCCAAAACGTGTTCGTGGGCAACCAAGTCACCATCGGCGACCGCTGCAAAGTGCAAAACAACGTCAGCGTATACGACAACGTTACGCTCGAAGAAGGCGTGTTCTGCGGCCCCAGCATGGTCTTTACCAATGTGCACAACCCCCGCGCCCTGATCGAGCGCAAAAACGAATACCGCGACACCCTGGTCAAGAAAGGTGCCACCCTTGGCGCCAACTGCACCGTAGTCTGCGGCGTCATCATCGGTGAATACGCCTTTGTGGGTGCAGGGGCTGTAGTCAACAAAGACGTCAAACCCTACGCCCTCATGGTTGGCGTGCCCGCCCGCCAAATCGGCTGGATGAGTGAATTTGGCGAACAAATCCCCCTGCCGCTGCAAGGCGAGGGTACATACACCTGTCCCCATAGTGGCCTGACGTACGCCCTGTCTGCAGGTTTCTTGACAAGATGAACCGCACCTTGATGCGTTATCATCATGAAGCAATGACGCCACATCATGGAGCCAAGCATGCGAACCACCCTTGATATTGAATTGGACGTTTTGAGTGCCGCCAAAGAAATCGCACGCCAAAAACAGGTCGGCGTAGGCAAAGTCGTTTCCGAGCTGTTGAGGCAAGCACTGACTGGCAACACGGGCCCCGTCGCAAAGATTCAGCCCAGCCCCTCCATCACAGGGTTCGACCCCTTTCCATCCAGGGGCGTGATCGTGAGCAACGACCTCATCAACCGCCTGCGCGACGCCGAAGGCATTTGATGCGTGCTTTGCTGGATGTGAATGTTCTGATTGCCCTGCTGGATGCTGGGCACATTCACCACCAACGTGCACGTCAGTGGCTTGAACAAGAAATTGAAAACGGCTGGGTTTCTTGCCCCCTCACGCAAAATGGCTGCTTGCGCATCATGGCGCAACCGTCATACCCGCAAGCCCTGCCACTGCAGGCCGTTGCGCAACGACTTTCTCAAGCCCTGTCGCACCCCAGGCACACCTTCATTGCAGACGACTACAGCCTGCTCGACGCAGGACAACTCAGCTGGAATCACTTGCTCGGCCACCGGCAAGTTACTGACTGTTACCTGCTGGGCTTGGCCGTCAGACACCAATGTCGTTTTGTCACCTTTGACGCCAGGCTTAGCCCAGGCATCGTCATAGGAGCCGGGCCGCAACACTGGCACACACTCTGAAATAGAGGACCCCCATGGAATTCATTGACCTCAAATCCCAATACCAACGCCTCAAGGCCGACATTGACGCAGGCATTCAGCGCGTGCTTGACCACGGACAATACATTCTTGGCCCTGAAGTGGCGGAGTTAGAGGAAAAGCTAGCTGCCTACACCGGAGCCAAGCACTGCATCACCGTGGCTAACGGCACGGACGCGCTGCAAATAGCCCAAATGGCATTGGGCATTGGGCCGGGAGACGAGGTCATCACCCCAGGCTTCACCTATATAGCCACTGCTGAAACGGTAGCACTGCTGCGAGCCAAGCCCGTGTACGTCGATATTGATCCGCGCACTTACAACTTGGCCCCTTCATTGCTGGAAGCCGCCATTACCCCCCGAACTAAAGCCATTATTCCAGTTAGCCTTTACGGACAATGCGCCGACTTTGACGCCATCAATGCCATCGCCGCAAAGTATGGCATCCCAGTGATCGAAGATGCCGCTCAAAGCTTTGGCGCCACTTACAAAGGGCGCAAAAGCTGCAACCTGAGCACCATTGCATGCGCCAGCTTCTTCCCCAGCAAACCCCTGGGCTGCTACGGCGACGGCGGCGCCATCTTCACCAACGACGACGAACTGGCTAAGGTCATGCGGCAAATTGCCCGCCACGGCCAAGACCGCCGCTACCATCATGTGCGTGTGGGAGTTAACAGCCGCCTAGACACCCTGCAAGCCGCCGTCCTGCTTCCCAAACTGGCCGTGCTGGACGAAGAACTGAAGGCCCGACAACAAGTGGCCGACACGTACAACGCCTCACTTAAATGTCATCCCCACCCCCTTGAATGGCATCCCCGCGAAGCCGGTGGTCCATCCTCTGCATCTATCATCATTCCCCACATCGAACCCCACAACACCAGCGCCTGGGCCCAATACACCATCCAAGTCCCCCAGCGCGAGGCCCTGCAAGAACAACTCAAACAAGCCGGCATCCCCACCGCCGTGCATTACCCCATTCCCCTGAACAAACAACCTGCAGTGGCTGAAGCCACGGCGCAACTGCCCGTGGGAGATGCGGTGGCGCAGGGGGTGATGAGTTTGCCGATTCATTCTTATCTTTCTAGTCATCAACAAAATATGATGATTGTTGAGATAAACAAACACTTGGTGTGATCAGTTTTCTGAAATCCCTGATAACGCGATTGCGCGGTAATGAATTTGTTAGAAATACGGCAATCCTAAGTTTGGGTACAGCTTTTGCCCAAGGGCTCAACATTTTGGCTATGCCAATCCTTTCCCGGCTTTATACGCCAGCTGATTTTGGACTGTTGGCGATATTTGTTGCGGTTTCTAGTATTGTGGCAACGTCAATAACACTTCGGTATGAGACCGCGATTTTATTGCCGAAACGCGATCAAGAAGCAAAATCACTTATGGGATTGAGTGCTCTACTGGTGTTTTTTGGCTCTATTTTTTTTACAGTCACAGCATATTTACTGCCATTATCACTAAAAAAATCTTTTGGGATTGAAATTTTAGAAAATTGGCTCATGTCCGCAATTTTTTGTGGGATAGCAACTTCTCTAGTTGCAATTGGTACAGGTTGGTATAATCGAAATAAATCATATAAAAATATTGCAACACTTCGAATAGTTCAAAGCAGTGTATCAATATCAGTCTCATTATTACTTGGTATATGGGGTGTTGCAACAGGCATGATGATGGCACAATTGGTAGCATTTTCTTTTGTTGCGTTTTATGTAATATGGTCCTTAAAATCTATATATTCAAGAGGCAATAATTTTGATTTTATGGAGGTTGCTAAAAAACACAGCGCAGCACCCAAATATTTACTACCAACGTCTTTGTTGGATGTCGTCACTTTGCACCTGCCTATTTTTTTGATCACTGCATGGTTTAGTACCGAGACAGCGGGTCAATTCAGCATGGCATGGAAAATATTAGGTTTGCCATCTGGTCTTATTGGTGGCGCTATTGGTCAAGTTTTTTATCAAAAATTTTCAGTTCTCTGGCCTGATTCTTTAGCTTGTAAAAAATTACTTACTAACACGTGGACAACTCTCGCACTTATTGGCTTTATACCTATGTTGGTAATTATCTTTTTTGGGGTGGAAATATTTTCATTTTTTTTGGGTAGTGCGTGGGAAGAGGCTGGATCTATTGCGTCGATTATTGCGCCAATGCTTTTTTTAATGTTGATTAGCTCACCAACATCAGGAACATATTTAGTCTTGGGGATGCAAAAGAGAAGCCTTTTATTCGGAATTTCAGTTTTAATATATAGGCCTGTTTGCATTTATATGGGTTTTTTCTATCAAAACTTGACTTATGGTTTGATTGCACTTGTTTTTGCAGAAATCGTGCAAATATCCCTATACCAAATTCTTGCTTTTAAAAAAATAGAAGGAGTTTTATGATTGACTTTTATTATGGGAGAAAAAAACCTGAATATTATAAAAATTTACTCATCAAGGCTGACTTGAACTTACATGATCAAATTGCAGTTAAAATCCATAAAGAAATTCATCATGGAGGTAAAGTTTTAGACTTGGGTGCTGGCGAGGGTGCACTTTCTGAACGACTTTCTGATCTCGGTTTTCATGTGACAGCTGCAGATAAAGATGAAGAAAATTTTAAATGTAAAAATGCGGTTTTCTCAAGAATTAATTTTGATAATTCAGAAGAAATATCAAAATTCGTAGAAAAATATGAAGGGCAATTCGATGCAGTCCTTGGTGTTGAGGTCATAGAGCATGTACAAGACCAATGGCAATATGTTCGACAATTAATGAAAATGGCAAAACCTGGTGGATTGGTGCTGATTACGACACCGAATACTACTTCTTGGTATTCAAGATGGGTATTCTTCATTACAGGACGTTTTCATCAGTTCGCTGATGCGGATTTGTCTTATGGTCATATCAACCCTATCTCGGCTTGGGAGCTGCACTTGATCTTGAAGGCGACAAATGCAGTTGACGTGAAAATTGTGCCAGCTGGGACATTGCCTGCTATCTACTTGGGTGGCTTAAATAGAGTTACTCTATTGAGTTTAATAACATTTCCGTTGCGACCGCTAATGAAAGGGTTTGTAGATGGCTGGTGCATCATGGCAACAGCCCGTAAGGTGAAATGAATCTTTTCATCATTCCGTCTTGGTATCCCAGTGCTTCCAGCTCACTATCTGGTGTGTTTATCCAAGAGCAAGCGCAAGCTATTGCAGAGTTATCATCCGATGTGCGCGTTATAGTCAGTATATGGGGCCATTCGGACGGCGTCCTTAATGCCAAACGGCCATGGGTCTGGCCAAGGCGAATATTGTGGAGCCTAAACCAGCCACGCGATCTAATTTTATTGCGCCATGGTGTTTACGAAGTATTTAATCCACAAATCACATGGAGCGACCGCCTGCCATTTGGTGGTGCAAGGCAAATCATCGATGTGAATCGTAGGAATTTTTTGCTTGCGCAAGAAAAATTCGGCCCAATTGACATGGTCCATGCACATGTCAGTTACCCTGGTGGTTATGTAGCCGCATTACTGGCAAAAGAATTTGGTGTACCTTACGTGATCACGGAGCACATGAGCCCTTTTCCGTTTCCGTCTTTAATGAAGAAAGGACAGCCGATTCGTGAGGTCGCTCATGCTTTTGAACATGCTGCGACTGGTATTGCCGTTAGTCCCTCACTGGCAAAACGTGTGGCTTCGTTTGGTTATCCGATGCCACGCGTCGTTCCCAACATGGTTGACGAACGTACATTTGTTTTGGGCGCGCCCCAATCCGGAAAGATGGTTTTTTTCACTCTTTGTGGACTCACTGAACAAAAGGGCATAGACCACTTACTCGAAGCCATTGCCCTATGGAACCCACCTGCAGAGCATTATGAATTCCGTATTGGTGGTGATGGCCGCCAGCGAGCATATTACCAAGCCAAGTCAATTGCTCTGGGCTTGAGTGACCGTGTAAAGTGGTTGGGTGTGGTGAGCCGTGAAAATGCTCCCGATTTATTTCGCCAATGTCACATCTACGTCATGCCATCGCGACATGAAACTTTTGGCGTGGTCTACGCAGAGGCTATCGCTTGCGGTAAACCCATTATCGCTACCCGTTGTGGGGGCCCTGAATTTATTGTCAATGAAGGTAATGGCTTGTTGGTGGATGTGGGCGATGTGCCCGCTTTGTCCTTAGCCATGCAAAAGCTGGCAGACAACTGGTCGCATTACAGTCCCACTGCCATTCGACAAGACTTTGATAAGCGCTTTTCGCGCCATGCAGTGGTGTCGCAACTGCGCTCGCTTTACAACGAATTTCTTAAGAAATAAAAAATATGTGTGGAATAGCCGGAGGTTGGTGGGCCAATCCTGATCACGCTGTCAAGCGCTTGCCTTTGGCGTTGAAAAAAATTAAACATCGTGGCCCCGATGACGAGGGTTACCAGCTCTACCCCATGGGTGGTACAGCGGTTGCAATGGGCCATACGCGCTTGTCCATCATCGACCTGAGTGATGCAGGGCACCAGCCGATGCATTCACGCGATGGGCGCTGGGCGATTGTCTTCAATGGCGAGGTTTACAACTACCGCGAACTACGGACGGAGCTTCAAGAAAAAGGCTACCTGTTTTCATCAGGATCAGACACGGAGGTGCTTCTGACAGCCTGGGCGCACTGGGGCGAGGCTTGCCTTCCTCAGCTGGTAGGGATGTTTGCTTTTATCGTATTGGATAAGACGAACCTTACTCTCACCTGTGCGCGTGACGCCTTTGGCATCAAGCCATTTTTTTACGCGACTGAGGAGGGATACTTTGCTTTCGCGTCAGAGTTGCCCGCATTGCTAGAGCTCCTGCCGGTGAAACCTACTCTGAATTGGCAGCGCTCGTACGACTATTTGGTGCATGGTGACTATGACAGTGCCCCAGACACTTTTTATACCGGGGTGTACCACCTGTCGCCCGGGCATTGGATGCAAATTAATGCAGTCACGGGACGACTTACTTTGCCGAAATGCTGGTGGCAACCGCAGGTACAAGAGCGACCCGGCTGGCGATTTGACGATGCTGTGGATCAGGTGCGTGAACAGTTTTTGCAAAATATCCGTTTGCATCTTCGCAGCGACGTGCCCTTGGGTGCAGCATTGTCCGGTGGGATTGACTCATCGGCAGTGGTATGTGCGATGCGCCAAGTCGAGCCTGACCTGCCCATTCACACATTCAGCTACATCGCTGAGGGCAGCGTTGATAATGAAGAGCAATGGGTTGATCTTGTCAATGAACATGTAGGAGCCATACCTCATAAGGTGGGCGTAACACCGCAGGATCTTTTCCGAGACATTGATGACATGATCCGAGCACAAGGCGAACCCTTTGGCAGTACCAGCATTTATGCACAATATCGGGTATATCAGTTAGCTCGGGAAAATGGAATAACTGTTACTTTGGATGGGCAGGGTGCTGATGAAATGCTGGCGGGCTATAGTGGCTACCCGGGGCAGCGCTTGCGCAGCTTACTCGAAACTGGGCGCGTTTCAGAGGCTTGGGAGTTTTGGAATAACTGGGCCAAATGGCCAGGACGCAGCCGGCTGCTGGCCGTAAAGTATCTTTTCGCTGAAATGACCTACGGAAGCCTGTATGAGACCATGCGTACGATTGATGGCAAATCTAGCGTACCTGACTGGATCAACATTGAGCCCTTACGTGAGCGGGGCGTTAGATTACGCAAACCGCGTATTCAACCAGAAACGAATTCGGAGGGAAGGCGAGTTGTGGACGAACTCGGTTTATCCCTTTCTAAGCGAGGCATATCTAGTTTGCTAAGGCACGGAGACCGTAATTCCATGCGCTTTAGTATTGAAAGCCGCGTACCATTTCTCACGCCAGATTTTGCTAACTTATTGCTTTCCATGCCGGAAAATTTTTTAATTTCCCAGCGAGGTGAAACCAAGTGTGTATTCAGGGCGGCGATGCGTGGGATAGTTCCAGACGCTATCTTAGATCGGAAAGATAAAATAGGATTCGTAACGCCAGAAAAAGATTTGTTATTTGGAATGACTGGCATGATAGAAACATGGTTAAGTCAAGACTTGAATTTGCCATTTCTAAACCAAGATAAAGTTAGAGACGCCTTGGAAAAAATTCTTTCAGGAAAAACTGGTTTTTCTTGGCAGGTTTGGCGCTGGATTAATTTTTGGAGATTTCATTCTCTTGATTCATAAGAAAAATTCATTCGATTATCTTATCGTAATATTAATTGTTTTGCTAAGCTTTGGTAGTCTTGGCGGTGCCTTCGCGCCTGTACGAGTATTCGCTTTAGTTTTTTCTCCATTAATATTATGGAGCATATTAATGCGTCCATTTTATAAAAAACATATTTATATATACTCATTTATTAGTATTTGGTTTGCTTATACAATCATATCTTTGCTTTGGACTCCAGATATTGAAGAAGGATTTAAGCATGTTCTTTATAACTACGTTCATTTTTCAACGATTTTTTTTCTGGTTTACCTGGCTGATAAAGCAAATAAACCTCGGAATGCTGTGGCATTAGGTTGGATGCTTTCTGCGATTTGCACTTTTCCAATTGCATTCTATGAGGTGATATTTAATCGTCATCTGCCAATGTCTAATATTGAATCTGAAACTATGCTTAATGTTGAAGGTGATTTACTTCCGTTTCGGTATGCAGACACTACATTTGGTGATTTGAACTCTTTTTCCATATTCCTCTCATATTCACTCTTATTCACACTCTTTGGCGTATTAATAAATAGAAAGAACATTTATTCGCGTGCGTATTTTATTTGTGCGGGTGTAACATTCTGCTTGGTGCTTTTCAACTCCTCTCGCGGTGCAATATTAAGCTGCTTTATTGCACTTTTCGTTTTCATTTATTATTATTTTAATAACCGTAAAAAATATAATATTTTAAAAGTTATTATTGTAACGCTGGTCTGTATTATTTCTGCTTGCTTCGCTACGAATGAATATATTCAATCCTTTGGCATTCGTTTTTTTTACAGAATCGAATCGGGTGAATTATTTCAGGATAAAACACGATTAGAAATATATGAGACTTCGTGGCGTGCTGCTAAAGAAATGCTATGTTTAGGCTACGGAGCGGGGAGCGAGCAATCAGTATTAGAAAGAATTGGCTCTCCTATTGCGAATTCTCATAATTTATTTATTGAGATACTGCTACAGTATGGCATATTTATTTTGGTAGGATTCTCGATGCTTATAACCCTGATATCTAAGAGACTGGTATTTGGCAGTGACGCGTCTAATAAATACCTTGCGGTTTCATTCTTGCTAATCGCAGCTCCAGTTTTTATTGTGGTCAGTGGATATGTATTAAGTCCAAGTTTTTGGGTTTTTATAAGTTCTTTGTATGTAATCAGTGCTTCAAAAATAAACTATGAAAGTTAATTGAATTGAAAACTGTTCATCTCACCTCCGCACACCCACGATACGACACGAGAATTTTTCACAAAATGTGTGTTTCCTTGGTGTCCGCAGGATACCGTGTGTCGCTAGTGGTGGCTGATGGCATTGCCGATGGAGTTCGCGATGGTGTGCAAATCTATGATGTTGGAGCATCAAAGGACCGCTTGGATCGAATTAAAAACTCCCCTGACCGTATTTTGGAAAAAGCTCTAAAACTTGATGCCGACGTTTACCACCTCCATGATCCAGAGCTAATACCCATTGGCTTAAAGCTCAAGCGTATGGGCAAGCGGGTGGTGTTTGATTCGCACGAGGATGTGCCCAAGCAGTTGCTGGGCAAGCCATACCTCAACAAACCAGCACTGTGGGTGCTGTCTAAGGTGTTTGGCATATATGAGTCATGGGCTTGCAGGCAATTTGATGGCGTGATTGCAGCAACGCCCTTCATCCGAGACAAGTTTTTGGAGATCAATCCTCGTACTGTGGACATCAACAACTTCCCGCTGCTGGGCGAGTTGGATGCCCAAGTGCCTTGGTCCGATAAAGCGGCTGAGGTGTGTTATGTGGGTGGTATTGGTCGCATCCGTGGCATTACTGAGGTGGTGCAAGCTATGGGCAAAGTACAAAGCGGCTTGCGCTTGAATTTGTGTGGCAGTTTTTCAGAACCTGTTGTGGAGCAGGCTTGTAAGACCATGCCAGGCTGGCAGGCGGTCAATGAGCAGGGTTATGTGGACCGCGCTGGGGTACGCCAGGTGCTGGGCAGGTCGGTCGCGGGCCTGGTCACATTACATCCGGTCATCAATTACCTAGATGCTCTGCCCGTTAAGATGTTTGAGTACATGGCGGCCGGCATTCCGGTAATCGCCTCAGACTTTCCCCTGTGGCGCAATATTGTGCTGGGCAATCAGTGTGGCTTATGCGTCGACCCGATGGACCCCGATGATATTGCAAAGGCCATAAATTATCTGGTGCAACACCCCGATGAGGCTCGACAGATGGGCGAAAACGGACGAAACGCTGTACTGGAGCGTTACAACTGGTCGGTGGAAGAGGCCAAATTGCTTGCGTACTATAAAAACATGCTTAGCGCATGAATTTTTTTGCATTTGGTGAACGAAAAAGTCCATTTCTATCAATGCTTTACCAGGCGCCATGACGCACCTTGCTTTATGGCAGGTAACGCGGACGTGTTGGAACTCAACTTTTTAGGTTGTACGCCAAAATGATTAGTATAAAAATTAAATTACCTTGAGGCGTTAGTTATGTGCGGAATTTTCGGCGTTATCTCGACAATGATAATCAACAACGAAGAACTGGGTTTGTTGGCCCAGCATTCAGAGCAGCGGGGCAAAGACTCCAGTGGCTTGTTCATCAGCATCAACAACGGCTATGGCCTGCACCGTGCCAACAAAGCGATCACCGCTTTGTTAAAGCAGGTGAATACATCGACCGCCGGTTTGGTCATGGGCCACAGCCGCTTGATCACCAATGGCCTGGCCGACAACCAGCCGGTGTACCGTGATGGTGTGTGTGTGATCCATAACGGTATTGTGGTGAATGACTCAGCTTTGTGGTCGCAGGTTGATAAACCCCGGCACCAAGAGATCGACACCGAAATCATTGCGGCCATTGCAGCTGAATATTTGGAAAGGGGCGGACCAGTTGACGGTGTAGCTGCGCGGGTGTTGGGTTTGTGTGAGGGTGTGGTGGCCTGCGCTTTGGCCCTGCCAAAGTTGGGCAAGCTGTGTCTGTTTTCAAACAATGGCAGCCTGTACCACGGCACCAAGCAGGGGGCCCATTACTTTGCGTCAGAAAAATACCCGCTGACGCATTTGAATTGTGAAGAGGTGACGCAAGTACGTGCTGAGGGTTTGGTGATTGACATTCCTGTTGCAGCGGCTGAGCCCACCATCCACGAGCATGCTAAACGCGCTACCAACCTGATACCCAGTTTAGGGACGTACAAGGCCGAAGAGGCGATGTTGGAGTACAGGCGTTATACCGTGTGCCGCTGTACCCGTTGCATCCTGCCCGAGACGATGCCTTACATCCGCTTTGACGAGGTCGGTGTCTGTAACTATTGCCACAGTTACAAACCCCGCAACCGTCCCAAGCCTGTTGAGCAACTGTTCAACTTGGTGGAGCCGTTCCGGCGCAAGCATGGAGACGACTGTATCGTGCCGTTTTCGGGTGGGCGCGACAGTTGCTACGGCCTGCACTTGATTGCAACAGAGCTGAAGATGAAGCCAATCACCTACACTTATGACTGGGGCATGGTGACAGATTTGGGCCGCCGCAACATTAGCCGCATGTGCGCCGAGATGGGTATTGAAAACATCATCGTGGCCGATGACATTGCGCTCAAGCGCCGCAATATCGCCAAGAATTTGCAAGCTTGGCTGAAGTCGCCGCACTTGGGCATGGTGAGCATACTCACAGCGGGCGACAAACACTTTTTCCGGCATGTGGAGACAGTCAAACAGCAAACTGGCATTTCGCTGAACTTATGGGGCGTCAACCCGCTGGAGGTGACGCACTTCAAGGCGGGCTTCCTAGGCGTACCGCCGGACTTTGAAGAAGAAAAGGTTTATTCCAGCGGTGCCATGAAACAGTTTCGCTACCAGTGGCTGCGTCTCAAGGCCATGTCTCAAAGCCCGGGCTACTTCAACAGTTCGTTGTGGGACACCTTGTCGGGCGAGTATTACCGAAGCTTCAATAAAAAGACGGGCTATCACCATATCTTCGACTACTGGCGTTGGGATGAGAAGATTATTGACGACACGCTGGTCAACCAGTACGACTGGGAAAAAGCCCCAGACACCAACACCACGTGGCGCATTGGCGATGGCACTGCCGCTATTTACAACTACATCTATTACACTGTGGCGGGTTTCACAGAACACGACACTTTCCGCAGCAATCAGATACGCGAGGGCGATATGACCCGCGAAGAAGCGCTGGTGCTGGTGGAAGACGAAAACCGCCCGCGCTATCCCAATATCAAGTGGTACCTAGATGCGATTGGCATGGACTTTGACAAGGTGATACCAGTGATCAATGCAATCCCCAAACTTTGCAAATATTGAGTCACGCGTGAGCGCGAGCATTTGGTATGTGTCGAAATACGTCGCACCACCGGGAAGTGGAACAGCTGGCGGCCGTGGCTATTTGCTGATGAAAGCGTTGGCCCAAATGGGGCACGGGGTAAACATAATCACATCCGACTCCAACCAGTTAGCGGCCCCTCCGCGTTTAGAGGCCGATTACTTGTTTCAGCAACTTGATGGCATGCAGCTTTGCTGGGTGCGCACCAAGAAGTATTCGGTGGCGAGGTCGGCGCGCCGGGTTTTGAGCTGGTTGCATTTTGAGTGGCGCTTGTTATGGCTACCCACGCACAAATTGTCCAAGCCAGATGTGGTGGTGGTGTCCAGTCTTTCTCTGCTGACCGTTTTGAATGGCCTGTGGTGGCGTAAGCGTTACAAGTGTCGTTTGGTGTTTGAGGTGCGTGATATTTGGCCGCTGACACTTACGGAAGAGGGTGGCTTCAAACCTTCCAACCCTTTTGTGTGGGGCTTGGGTGTCATTGAGAGACTGGGTTACAAGCATGCCGATGCCATCGTGGGCACCATGCCCAACTTGGGTGAACATGTGCGGCAAGTGCTGGGTTACCCTAAGCTCACGCACTGCATACCGATGGGCGTGGACGCTACAACGTTTGCAACACCCGAGGCCTTACCCGTTGATTATGAGGCGACTTTTTTCCCTAAAGAAAGGTTTGTGGTGGCGCATGTGGGTTCGATTGGCATCACCAACGCGTTGGACACATTTTTGGATTGTGCTGAAGCCATGAAAGATCAATCGAATGTCCATTTCTTGGTGGTGGGTGATGGTGATTTGCGCGAGGCCTATCAAAAGAAATACGTACACCTCGACAACTTGACCTTTGGTCCGAAAGTGACCAAAGCCATGGTGCAGACGGTATTAGCGAAATGCGATCTGCTGTATTTTTCGGTACATGTTTCCAAAGTTTGGCAATACGGTCAGTCTTTGAACAAGGTGATCGATTACATGGTGGCCGGTAAACCTGTGGTAGCTTCCTATACGGGTTACCCGTCAATGATCAACGAGGCCAATTGCGGCACCTACGTACCAGCAGGTGATGTGCCTGCACTTCAGCAAGAGGTGGCGCGTTATGCCCGTATGGACATCGAGGAGCGTTTGTTGATGGGTGCCCGGGGAAAGTCTTGGCTGTTGGAAAATCGCAGCTATCCCAAACTAGCCAAAGAGTATCTGGGAATCATGTTGAATAGGGCGCAAGAGACTTGATGCGCTTGAATGTGGTCTTGAAAAAGCACTTTTTTTGTTTGTCGGAGCTGAATGAAGCGTTTGTTTGACTTTGTAGCCGCATCTCTGGCCTTGCTGCTGCTGGCTCTGCCTTTGCTGGCCTTGGCCTGGCTGATCCGCCGCAAGCTGGGCAGCCCGGTGCTGTTTCGCCAGGTACGGCCGGGTTTGCAGGGTCGGCCGTTCACCATGGTCAAGTTCCGCACCATGACGGACGAGCGTGGGTCTGATGGTGCTTTGCTGTCCGACGCGCAGCGCCTCACGCCACTTGGTCGATTTTTACGTTCAAGCAGCTTGGACGAGCTACCCGAGCTTTGGAATGTGTTGCGCGGCGATATGAGCCTGGTGGGGCCTCGGCCTTTGCTGATGGAATACCTACCGCTTTACACTCTCGAACAAGCCCGCCGCCACGCGGTTCGCCCCGGCATCACCGGCTGGGCGCAGGTTAATGGTCGCAACGCGATCAGTTGGGCAGAAAAATTTGCGCTGGACGTTTGGTATGTGGATCACCGTAGCCTGTGGCTAGATATGCGTATTTTGTGGCTAACAGTGCGTAAGGTGCTTGTGCGCGATGGCATTAGCGCGCCGGGGAATGCGACGATGCCCAAGTTCAATGGGACTGATTCATGAAGCGTTTCGCCGTTTTTGGAGGCAGTGGCTGTGGCCGCGGAGTGATGCCTTTAGTGCGCCAGCAGCTGCGTGTCGATTTGGCGGAGGGTCTTGCAGATCTGGTGTTTGTGGATGATCAACCAAGTGTGCCCGTGGTGAATGGTCAGAGAGTGTTGACCTTTGCCCAGTGGATGGCGGAGCCTGCTAGCTCACGCCATATGAATGTAGCAATTGCAAATGGCCAAGTACGCCAGAAGCTAGTGCAGCGGTGCTCTTCGCAGGGTGTGCATTTTTACGAGGCGCGTGCGGCCAATGTGGTGCAGCTGGACGATGTGCAACTCGGCGAGGGCGCCATCTTGTGCCCTTTTGTTACGCTAACTAGCAACATCCGCATTGGCCAGCATTTTCACGCGAACATTTACAGCTATGTAGAACACGATTGCGTGGTGGGCGACTTTGTGACTTTTGCCCCAGGCGTGAGGTGTAATGGTAACGTGCACATTGAGGATCATGTCTATATCGGCGCGGGTGCGGTGATAAAGCAGGGTCTGCCAGGTGCGCCTTTGGTCATTGGCCGTGGCGCTGTGGTGGGCATGGGCGCAGTGGTGACCAAGAGCGTGCCGCCGGGCATGACGGTGGCGGGCAATCCAGCGCGGCTATTGATTAAAAACTAAATTGCTCCAATGCTAAACACACCATTTTCACCCTGGCCCAGTTTCACCTCCGCAGAGGCCGACGCGGTGCACCGCGTGGTCATGTCCAATAAGGTAAGTTATTGGACGGGGACCGAGACCCGCGACTTTGAAAAAGAGTTTGCCGCTTGGTGTGGCACGGCCCATGCCGTTGCGCTGGCCAATGGCACGCTGGCGCTGGATGTGGCGCTAAAGGCAATGGGCATTAGCCCAGGTGATGAGGTGGTGGTGACGCCACGTACATTCATTGCAAGTATTTCTTGCGTGGTCAATGCCGGTGCTATCCCCGTGTTTGCGGATGTGGAGTTAGAAAGCGGTAATATTTCGGCCGCCACAATTTCCAAAGTTCTAACGGCCCGGACTAAGGCGCTTATCTGCGTGCACTTGGCCGGCTGGCCCTGCGACATGGACCCGATCATGGCCTTAGCAGGCCAACATGGCTTGAAGGTTATTGAAGATTGCGCGCAAGCGCATGGTGCTCGGTACAAGGGTCGGAGTGTGGGCTCAATCGGACACGTCGGCGCTTGGAGCTTTTGCCAAGACAAAATTATGAGCACCGGCGGTGAAGGCGGCATGGTAACCACGAATGATGAGGCTCTGTGGCGCGCGATGTGGGCATATAAAGATCATGGCAAAAGTTACGAAGCAGTGTATGAGCGCCAGCACCCACCAGGGTTTCGCTGGCTGCACGAAAGCTTTGGAACGAATTGGCGCATGCTGGAAGTTCAAGCCGTCATTGGGAGGATTCAGCTCGGACGCATGTCCGATTGGACCGCCCGTCGGCAGTCCAATGCGGCGGCTCTCATCGATGCTTTGTTGCCGTTTGCTGGTCAAAACGGCCTGGTTCGCTTACCGCAGTGGGGGTGCGTCGATTGCCTATCCGTATCGAGCGTTGTCGGTACGACAGGCTGTTCTACTGGTTGTTCGCACGGTCAATACAAGTTTTACGCCTATGTGCGTCCTCAAAATTTAGGGCCCGGATGGAGCCGCGACCGCATCATTGAGGAGCTAAATGCTTTCGGAGTACCTTGCTACCAGGGCTCATGCTCTGAGGTTTATTTGGAGAAAGCATTCGACGGTACCGCTTGGCGCCCGCAAGCAGGGATGCCCGTGGCTAAGGTATTGGGCGAAACTTCTTTGATGTTTTTGGTGCATCCAACGCTGACAGTGGCCGAAATGGAGAAAACATCGGTAGCGATCACTCGGGTTTTTGAAAATGCAACAGCGCGTTAGCCTGCACGGTCGCTGCAGATGAGGTAAATCGCCTTCAGCCAATTAACTTGTTTGATTGCGCAAACCTAACTCCCAAATAGCGCTTCAAATAAAACGTTAATTTTCTTGCATTTATTTCGCGTTTTCGTTTTTTATAAATTAATCATGATGATCAGACGGCTTACAACGCTATCGCAACCTCTGCTTTCTTTGCCACGCCCAGCCAAGCGCATTATTGTCCTATGCCTAGACACCAGCTTTTGTATCCTGGCCGTCTGGCTAGCCTATTACCTGCGCTTAGGTGAATTCCGAACGCTAGCCGGTAGCCCGATGGCCCCGGTGTTGGTCTCGGTACTCTTCGCTATTCCGATTTTTATCATCTCGGGTCTTTACCGCGCCATCTTCCGCTATACCGGCATACCCGCCATGATTTCCGTGGCGCGGGCCATTGGAATATACGGTTTGCTTTACGCCAGCCTTTTTACCGCAATAGGGGTAGACGATGTACCCCGCACTATTGGTCTGATTCAGCCCATGCTGATGCTGATGCTCGTGGGCATCTCCCGCGTGTTCGTGAAAATTTGGTTGGGTGGTGAATACCAAAGTCGCTTGAAGCTGGCGACTTTGCCCCAGGCTTTGGTATACGGCGCAGGTAGCGCAGGGCGCCAATTAGCTAATGCCATATCCGCCAGCCATGAAATTCGGGTGGTGGGGTATCTGGACGATGATGATCGCTTGCACGGCCATGTGTTAAATGGCTTACCCATTTTTTCGCCTGCCGATTTGCCGGGCTTGGTGATCAGCCGCAATATCACCGACGTGTTAATGGCCTTGCCCTCGGTATCGCGCCAGCGCCGCAACGCGATACTGGCGCAGATTAGCCCATTGCGTTTGGCGGTGCGCACGCTGCCTGCGATGACTGACTTGGTGAGCGGCAAAGTCAGCATGAGTGATGTGCGTGATTTAGATATTGATGATTTGCTCGGTCGTGAACCGGTGAAGCCCAATGCGCTATTGCTGAACCGCAATACCCACAATAAAACCGTCTTGGTAACGGGTGCCGGCGGCAGCATCGGCAGCGAGCTGTGCCGTCAAATATTGCAATCGCAGCCCAAGCAACTTTTGTTGGTGGAAATAAGCGAATTCGCCCTGTACCAAATCCACCGAGAGTTGCAATCACTTGCCTCAATAGGTCTTGCAGGCCCCCATGACGCTGCTGGCATTGATGCAGCGCAAAAAGTGGGTGCTGTTTCGGCTGGTGGCATGCCCACACCGGAAATCGTCCCCTTGTTGGCTTCGGTATGCGACGAAGTCCGCATGCAAGAGATCATGGACACCTGGCGTCCGCATACGGTGTACCACGCTGCTGCCTACAAACATGTGCCTTTGGTGGAGCACAACCCCGCCGAAGGCGTGCATAACAATGTGTGGGGTACGCGCGTTTGCGCCGAAGCCGCGGTGCGTAACGGAGTGCGCAATTTTGTGCTGATCAGCACGGATAAAGCCGTACGCCCCACCAACATCATGGGCGCCACCAAGCGCCTGGCTGAAATGGTATTGCAAGCATTGGCTGAACTCAACCCCGCCGTGACGGGGCAGGGCGGCCCAGCACCCACTTCCCGCACCTGTTTTTCGATGGTTCGCTTTGGTAATGTTTTAGGCTCTAGCGGCTCTGTCGTGCCGCTGTTCAGAGAGCAGATTAGAAATGGTGGCCCCATAACGCTGACGCATGCGGACATTACCCGCTTTTTTATGACCATCCCAGAAGCCGCGCAGCTTGTTATTCAGGCTGGTGCTATGGGTACCGGTGGCGATGTGTTTGTGCTGGACATGGGACAGCCGGTGCGCATTGTGGACCTGGCCCGCCGCATGATCGAGCTTTCGGGCTTAAGCGTTAGCGATGATCAAAACCCAGAGGGCGATATTGAAATCACCATCACCGGCCTGCGCCCTGGCGAAAAGTTATATGAGGAATTGCTGATCGGCGAGAACCCGATTCCCACCCAGCACCCCCGTATCATGAAAGCCCAAGAGCCCTATTTGCCTTGGGCCCAATTGCAGCAAAGTCTGGGCGCATTGCACGTGGCCAAGGGTGTGAACGACGTAGCGCTGATACGCGGCCTGCTACAGCAATTGGTAGCAGGCTACGAACCATCAGGTGAGGTGGTCGATTGGGTGTACCTGGCGCAGGAGCGGGAGGCGGTGGGAGGGGAGTGAGCTAGCGGGGGGCAGGTCAAGTTAGAAAAGCTACTTAAACAATCGCCGACGCGACCGCAACAAAAACACCACGATCCCCACATTGAGCATGTTCCAAGCCACGCCGTTTAAAAACGCAGCGTGGTAGGAACCCGTCAGGTCAAACACCTTGCCTGACATCCATCCCCCGGTGGCCATGCCTAGCATGGTGAACATAATCACCGTCCCCACCCGCGCGCCGATCTGCGTCGGCGCAAAATTCTCTCTCACAATTAGCGTGTAAGACGGCACGATGCCGCCTTGAAATAAGCCGAATAAGGCCGACACCAAGTAGAGCGACACCAGCCCGTCAAATGGCAAAAACATCAGCAGCGCGGTGGCTTGCAACACCGAGCCCAAAAGCAGGGTGCGCAGCGCGCCTATGCGGTCGCAAATCACGCCTGACACCAGGCGGCTGACGATGCCGCAGGCCAGCATCAGCGAGAGCATCTCCGCCCCGCGCGCTGCGCCGTAGCCCAGGTCGGCGCAATAGGCCACGATATGCACTTGCGGCATGGCCATGGCGATGCAGCAGCTAAAGCCCGCCACGCACAAGAGCAGCGTGGCGCGCCTGGGCGATAAGCCAAAGGGCAGTTCGCGGGCCTGCGCGTCTGCGCTAACACCCGGCACGATGACTACGGCAGCCGGTCTGCGGCGCAACAGCGGCGCCAGCAACAACATGCAAACAGCGCAAAACAAACCCACGCCCATATAGGCCTGGCGCCATCCCAGTGTCTCGATAAAATGCTGCATCACCGGCGGCCAAATCGTGCCCGACAGGTAATTGCCACTGGCGCAAATTGCCACCGCCACGCCACGCCGCTTCGCAAACCACAGCGCGGTGTCGGCCATCAAAGGGGCAAACGCAATCGAGCTGCCCAGCAAGCCGATCAGCACGCCATGCGCTATCGCAAAACCTATGATCCCGGTAGACAGTGACGCCAGCACAAAGCCCATGCCCATGGCGCATGCGGCCAATACCAGGGGTCGGAACAAGCCGTATTTGTCCGCCATGCGGCCCATCAAAATACCGCCCGCGCCAAAGCCGATCATGAGTAGCGTATAGGGCAGGGCGGACTCTGCGCGGCCAATGCCAAACTCGGCTTGGACGGCGGGAATAATTACCGGCACCACCCACATGCCCAAATTACCTAACGTCATCATCAATAGGCAAATACCTAGCCTGAACCAGGCGTAGGAGGAATCGACTAAATCATTGTTCGCGGCGGCTACGAGCGTGGTCGGGTCGACGATTTCGGGCGAGGAGGGATTGGTCACGCGCCATTATGGTGCAGCGCCGTCACTGCGCAAATGTTGCCTCCAATGCAAATATTTTTGGATCGCTCTGTTGCTGCGTTCCTCGCAACTCCATAGGAATACGTCGGCTTTTTAATCATTAAACCCGGCGTTCACTAATTCGCATAAAAAACGTATTCGTCCCCAGCGCCCAATTTTTGATTTAGGTTTTTGTCGATAGCAATCGGGCCCGCACCCAAAGCAGGCCACATAGGCTTGCTTTGGGCCTTATCCCAAGTCATCAAATCTATCTTCATGCGCGCTACGCGTTCGGGCTGAGAAGCGGCTAGGTTGTTCTTCTCGGTCGGGTCTTTGGCCAGGTCAAACAGCCAGTCTTTTTTCGGTTGCTCGGATACCTGTAACTTCCAGTCGCCTGACCTAATCACTCGGTAAGTGTCGGTTCGCCAAAAAATATTTTCGTGTGGACGCCCGCCGGCTTTTCCTTGCGCATAGGGCAGCAGGTTCACGCCGTCAATCGGGCGGTCTTTGGGTTCCGCAAGGCCAGCTGCAGCTGCGGCCGTCGAAAAAATATCGAAGTGGTTCACCGGCGCAGTCACTTGCGTGCCTTTGGGGATGCCAGCCGGCCAGCGCATAAAAAATGGCACGTGGATACCGCCTTCAAAGAATGTGGCCTTCCAGCCGCGGTAGGGCGAGTTGATGCCATCCAATCCAATGTAATGTGCTCCGCCGTTATCGCTGGTGAAGATGACTAGCGTGTTGTCGTCCAGGCCCTGGTCTTTGAGTGACTGCAGCACCCGCCCGATATTGCGGTCCAGCGAGCGGATCATGGCGGCATACACGCGCAAAGTGTGGTCTGGAATAAAGCTCAGCGCGTCATAGTCTTCACGCGTGGCCTGTAAGGGCGTGTGTGGCGCGGTATAGGCCAGGTACATAAAGAAGGGCTGGTTCTTATTAGCCTGCACCACCTTCACGGCTTCGTCTGTCAGGTAATCCGTCAAGTACTTGGGCGGCTGAAAAATTTCGCCTGCGTTATGCCGTATGCCCCAGGGCGCCGACGCCCAAAGGAACTTGTCGATCAAGTCAAATTCTTGTTTAGAGTTCACTACATCAGGACTGGCTTCAGGCAAAAACATGGACGCACCATGCATGAGCGATAGCGACTCGTCAAAACCGTGCGCATACGAACGGAATTGCGGGCTATCGCCTAAATGCCATTTGCCCAAGTGCGCCGTGTGGTATCCCGCACCTTGCATTAATTTAGCAATGGTGATTTCGGTGGTGGGCAGGCCCAT
>Ga0214919_10003789_pt1 | contig 22522 bp, 20 predicted proteins | sample LL1503_MetaG_FD_177994 | JGI IMG/M metagenome (GOLD analysis project Ga0214919, IMG submission 177994) | Freshwater microbial communities from Lake Lanier, Atlanta, Georgia, United States - LL-1503 | ecosystem: Environmental > Aquatic > Freshwater > Lake | place: USA: Georgia | collected... | reverse complement strand
AACCCAAACAATTTTTCTAATTATATTTACAAGTACTAATTCGTGTAAATAATATGCAAGTTTATCAAAATTACGTTCTTGGAAAGTGGCAAAATGGAGAAGGAATTGAAACCCACTTATTCCATGCAATAACAGGAAAGGAAATTGGAAGCGTGTCGAGCGCGGGAATTGATTTCTCAGCAGTATTAGATTACGGACGAATTCATGGAGGCCGAGCGCTTCGTAAAATGACTTTCCAAGAAAGAGGTAGAATGCTGAAAGCTTTAGCGCTTTATCTTTTGGAAAAGAAAGAACAGTATTATGCCGTTAGTGCATATACAGGCGCTACAAAAATAGATTCTTGGATTGATATTGAAGGAGGAATCGGCAACTTATTTGCCAATGCATCTTTGAGAAAACAATTTCCAGATTTACCTTACTATGTTGACGGATCTGCCGTTCCCTTATCAAAAAACGGAACATTTATTGGACATCACATCATGGTTCCAAAGGAAGGCGTTGCTGTGCATATCAATGCTTTTAACTTCCCTATTTGGGGAATGCTTGAGAAGATTGCTGTAAATCTGATGGCGGGCGTTCCAGCAGTAGTAAAACCGTCTGAATATACAAGCTTTCTTACGGAAGTTGTTGTCAGAGATATTATTGCTTCTAAAATTCTCCCTGAAGGAGCGCTGCAATTATTAGTAGGCTTAGGAAGAGGAATTATCGATCATGTTGATAGCAGAGACACGGTTACATTTACCGGAAGTGCAGCAACAGGAATTTTACTTAAAGCTCATCCTCAGATTATTTCCCAAAGCGTTTCATTTAATTTAGAGGCAGATTCTTTGAATGCAACAGTTTTAGGTTTATACGCAAAACCGGGAACAGCAGAATTTGATTTATTTATCAAAGAAACCGTTAAGGAAATAACCGTGAAAGCAGGCCAAAAATGTACTGCAATAAGACGAATTATTGTGCCCGAAGATTTCATTGATGAGGTACAAAAAGGAATTTCTGCGCGCCTAGAAAGCACAAAGATTGGCGACCCAAGTATAGAAGGCGTTCGTATGGGGGCGCTTGCAACACGCTTGCAAGTTGAAAGAGTTCGTGCGAGTGTTCAAACACTTTCTAAGTCACAAGAGATAGTTTTCGGAGATATAGATAATTTTGAGGTTCATGGTGCAGACAAAAAAAATGGTGCGTTCTTTTCTCCTATTTTATTCTTGAATAAAGATCCTTTTAATAATAAAGATTGCCACGAAATCGAAGCATTTGGACCAGTATCCACAATTATGCCCTACAAAACGCTTGATGATGCAATTTCTCTTGCAAAAATGGGTAAAGGCTCTTTGGTTTCTTCGATTGTTACACCAAATGACAAAGAAGCAAGGGATTATGTTATCGGCGCAGCAAATATGCATGGACGTATATTAATTGTAAATGAAGCGTGTGCGAAAGAAAGTACAGGACATGGCTCACCAATGCCACTTTTGACACATGGTGGACCAGGTCGCGCTGGAGGTGGTGAAGAAATGGGTGGAAAGCGCGGGGTTTTACATTATTTACAACGAACCGCTATTCAGGGTCACCCAACAACAATTAGTGCTATAACAGAGCAATTTCAAGTTGGTGCAGCAATGCCTGAGGCGAATCCCCATGTTTTTCGGAAGCATTTCGAAGAATTAATAGTTGGAGAAACGGTATACACACAAAAACACACCGTTACGGAAGCAGACATCGTAAATTTTGCAAATGTTTCTGGAGATAATTTTTATGCGCATATGGATGCCACTTCATTAGAAGGAACAATTTTTGAGCAGCGCGTTGCCCACGGCTATTTTATCTTATCTAAAGCTGCAGGTTTATTTGTCGATCCTAAAAAAGGTCCGGTACTTTTAAACTACGGCATTGAAGAGGCGCGTTTTACAAAGCCTGTGTATCCTGGAGCAACAATTGGTGTGCGTTTTACCGTAAAAGAAAAAATAGATCAGGAGAAGCGCTCGGAAGATGACATTCCAAAGGGAATTGTTAAATTTCTTGTGGATGTTTTTGATGAAACAGGAGATACGGTGGCTTTGGCGACCATTTTAACAATGGTTAAGAAATTATAAACACTTAATTTATTGCATAAAAAAATGGCCGGAATTTCTTCCGACCATTCGTGGCGTTAAAGCCCTTTTTTATTTTATAACCAAAAGATTTTTTATTTAATTACAACGTTTTTAGTTGTTATTGCTCCATTTGAGGTAACCGTTACAATATAACTTCCTTTTGCTACATTCTCTGTAGAAAAAGAAACTATTTGCTCGCCACTTGCATTTGCAATTTCTCTTGAAGAAATAACACGTCCTTGAATATCCATAAGTGAAATACTGTAATCTGTATTTTCTCCTTCAAATGTTACATTTACCTGATCAGATGCCGGATTAGGGAATACATTCAATGCGATTGTCTCCATTTCGTTCACATTTGCCCCACTGATTGATTGTTTCTCCGCATTGATAATTTCACCCGTTGCATTATCAATTAAAACAACAACAGCAGACATATTAGCTGAGTTACTTGTTGTAGGAACAGCATAAGTAAATGTGTAATTTACCGTTTGTCCATCAGTTATGGTAGCAGGAACAGAGTTTGCTTGACCGCTGTATCCACCTAACAACGCACGTCCAACGTGGTCATAAACCATATTTGCTGCGGGAACTGGATTTGCAAGGGATTCAAAACCGCCCATTGCTCCGTTTGCCCCACCTGTATAATAATTTGTTTGGTTATAACCAGCAGCAGTTCCAGTAACATTGTCTTCAACGATTATTACACCAAGACGGTAATTTGCACTAGCAAAAACCGTTCTGAACGTTGCATTAACATTGATCGTTTTATTCGTTGTACCAGTTACCGTCATTGATAATCCTGCAGGTACTGCCAATCCGATTCTTTGTTGGTAGTAATTTTCAAAAACACCAGCGCTTACATTTTGATCCAATAATGCACGGTCAACATTACAACCAGGGTATCCACCAAGATTCATTCCACCATCATATTCAGTAATAGCCATTGGGTCACCATTGTGAACGGCTATCCCAATAAAATCATTGGGGTGATTTTGGATCATTTGCTCCATAGCAACAGCTCCACGAGGACACCATCCACACCATGTACCAGTACCTTCTTCAATGATCACTTTTTTCGTTGATGCTTGACTAAGGGAATTGAATGATTTTGAACCTGAATTATTTGTCATGTCGGCATCTGGACCACCGTTCACATTTGTGATGTTTACAGCGATTGTTTTCTCAACAGCGGAAGCATAAGTTACAGCAGTTGTATGAGTTACATCGGCAGTTGCAAATGGTGCAATGTTTACGTTAACAACTTGAGAATGTGAAGTTCCATCGTTCCAATCAATGGTCAAAGAGGTAATTGGATTAGATCCAAGATTCGTAACATTCAACACTAAGTTTGAGTTTGTATTTATCAAACCATAACGATTCAACGTGATGGTATTAATCTTAGCATCATTCGCTGGTGGAACATAAACACTTACATTGTCAATGGCAAAACCGTATGCCCATCCGCCGCTATCATTATGACGAAAAGCAATTAAAACATTGTTTTGACCTGCATATGCAGTTAAGTTTGCAGCAATGTTATTTTGCCATGCTGCATTTGGATCCAAGGTTAAAATAGTGGTCCAAGTAGTGCCGCCATTTGTGCTTGCTTCTACAGTAGCAACAGAACCAGTGCCACCAGAGAAGAAGGCATCAAATTTAACAGCAACTGCCGTTTGAGCTGTTAAATCAAGTGGCGGAGTAATTAAACGATCTTTGTCTGCGATATTTTGAGTTGCAGCCTGAATGTCGTGTGCATCATCATTTGATGCAGCATACTTCGTATGTGAAGGTACTACCCAATATGTACTTGACAAAGTTGCTCCGAACTCCCATCCAACAGATGGAGTGCTTTGTGTTCTTGTCCATCCTGTCGGTAAAGCGCCTGTTTGAAAATCCTGTGTAAGAATTTGTGAATTAGCAATCAAAGCAGTAAGCAAAGAAGCTGAAAGTAAAATTTTTTTCATGTTAAAATAGATTTATTTTTTTGTGAAATTAAGAATATTTTTAATAATAATAAAATCTTCCTAAAAATTTAACTAAAAGGAAAGGAAAAAGGGAGAATATCACATCTCAAATCAACATTGATTTGCACAACTAAACATCCCCCTCTTATCGTAAATATAACTTTGATTTCTCAAATTATTTTAAAATTAGATCGCCCAAAGTTCAACAAACTTGTCAAAGCCAAGCAAACTGATAAGCATTGTAAAGATTTTAAAAGTTGCACACACTAAGTTTCAATGCTTTTTTGTCAGTTTGCAAATAGTCAATTAGTAAGAGACATTAAAAATGGACTTCGAGCCGCCACAAGCAATTTAAATCATTTAGGAATACATAGAGCTCCTTCAAAATCATCAATTATGCATCAGAACAAGCATTGAGAACACGAATTCCCTTGAAAAACTATTAAACGATGAGTAAATCAGGACAGCTACATTAACATTCTTATCCTAAATACATTAAAGGCACAGTCTGAAGTTGGATGGTATCTTTCCAATTTAGTTGCATTAATACGATTGATTTTTTTTTGTGAAAATAGATCTTCAACTTTGGCTCGATAAACCTTTTCAAGAACAGATAGAACCACCACCAAAAATAATGCAGATAGGTCTATTTTAAAAAAATAGGAAATAAGTGCTTGATTATAAATAAAATTTTAGTGATATAAAAATTATTTAGGTTACTATTGGATTCAGAATTAGGATAATTTATTCGAAAGCTTTTTAATTTCAAGTGCAGGATTTGCATTTTCATAAATGATTTCATAAACAGCATCTAAAATTGGCATCTCTACTTTAAATTTTTTATTGACTTCCATAAGGCACTTTGTGGCGTAATAACCTTCTGCAATCATATTCATTTCTAATTGTGCATTTTTCACAGAATACCCTTTGCCGATCATATGTCCAAAGGTTCTATTTCTAGAAAAATTGGAGTAGGAGGTAACCAATAAGTCACCTAAATAGGCACTTGTTTTTGTGTCGCGGTGCAAAGGGCTTACAACATCAATAAAACGTTCAATTTCTTGTATGGCATTTGCAATTAAAACAGCTTGAAAATTATCGCCGTATCCTAAACCAGTAGATATTCCTGAACACAAAGCATAGACATTTTTTAAAATTGCAGAAAACTCTGTTCCAAATAAATCGTCAGATAGCGTTGTTTTTATATATCTACAGTTTAATAATTCTGACATTTCTTTCGCAATAAGATTATCTTCACAAGCAATTGTAAGGTAAGACAACCTTTCTAGTGCAACTTCTTCAGCATGGCAAGGTCCACAGATGATTCCGATAGTACTATAGGGAGTGTTAAAAGATTTATGGATAAATCGTGCTGGAATGGCATTGTATTCTGGAATAATTCCTTTAACTGCGGAAAAAACGATTTTATTACTTAAAAGCCCTTTCGGTAAGTTCTTAAAAAGATCCGTTAAAAAAGCGGATGGCGTAGCGATTACAATAATCTCAGCATTTTGAATAGTTTCAATTAGATTGTTACTTAGGCTTAATTTTGCAGTGTCAAATTCAATAGATTGCAAGTATCTAGGATTGTGTTTGAACTGAAGAATGTGATCTATTGCCTCTTCATTTCTCATCCACCAGCCAACTTTTGAAAGGTTATTGCAAAAAAGCTTCACAAGTGCAGTTGCCCAGCTTCCTCCTCCAACTACAGCTACTTTTAACTTATTGTTTGTTGTCATTCTTGCAAATGTAAAAAAGAATAAGAGATTTTAGTTATTAATCTCAAACTGGATTAATTGTAATTCATGATTTTTCCTGATGCACGTGTTTAAGCAAAAGCGAACCAAGTACCAGGAACAAGAACTACAATTGTCGATGATATTTCAGTGGAATTGAGACATCCAACTACATATGCTTTAGTTGCTTCAACTCAAGGAGTACTGTAGACTAGTGGAACTGCTACCAATTCTTTTTCAACAAGTGGTTACTTCTATCTAGTTGTTAAACACAGAAATGCAATTCAAACATGGAGTGCAATTCAAGTATTAATTGACGCATCTTCTTCGTATAACTTTACTACTGCAGCTAACAAAGCGTTCTGAGATAATATGATACAAGTTGAACAAAATATTTGGGTTTTTTATTCTGGAGATATTAATCAAGATGAATCTATTGATATTTTAGTTTTACCATTGCTATTTAATGATAACGACAATTTTGCCTATGGATACTATACTACAGATTTAAATGGAGATGCTACAGTAGATATTCTAGATTTTCCATTGCAATTTAATAATTCAGATAACTTCATCTACTCACAACATCCATAGAAACTAAATTCAATTGCTAATGCAAGTTTTATGGTAGAAGAAAGAAAAAAGTATGACAATGACTGAAGTATGTCAATTTTAAAAAAAATCTATTAAATATATATTTTTTAAAATTCATCAACATATTGAGATAAAGCGTTTAATAATTTTAAATTTGCATTAATTATTAAATGATTTTTTTAAGTTAAGCATCAAGTTTTTTATGTGATAAATATTGTCGAAGCCATTTAAAAAGTCAATAAACTATTAAGCATCATGAGAATCACTTATTTTAACGTATAATTCAAGATGGAAGAAAATACAGATAAAGAAGAAATTTCTTTAAGAGAATTACTATTAAAAATGAATGAATGGAAAAAATATATTATAAGTAAATGGTTAATTTTATTTTTATCAATTATTATAGGAAGTATTATAGGTTTAGTATATTCATTAAAAAACAAACCAATTTATTTTAGCACAATCACTTTTGCGTTGGAAGATGAAGGTTTATGTTTAGCTTCTCAGTTTGGAAATGAAGTTAAATTTGAATTATTAAATGGAGGAAAAGTCCTTGAATTATTTAAATCTCGCTTAATGGTTCAAAAGACTTTGCTTTCTGAAATATATTTCAATGGAAAAAAGCAATCTTTAGCGAACGCTTATTTAATTATTAGAGGCTGGCGAGATGACGCTGCTAAATATTCAACTCTTTCAAATTTAGACTTTCCAATAGATGCAATGGTTTTATCTCGAAAGCAAAACGAGGTTATGAATAGTATTTATAATCAGTTAATAGCTAATGAAATGACAGTTGCTCAAAAAGATAAAAAAATTCAAATCTTCACTCTTGAAACAAGTTCCGAAAATGAATTTTTTGCTAAGGTTTTTTCTGAAAAGCTAACTTCAATAGTGATTGAGTTCTACGAGAGCATCAAAACTAAGAAGGCTAAGAATAACTTAACAGCCCTAGAGCTGCAAACTGACTCGGTACGACAAGAGTTAAACAATGCTTTAGCAGGTGTTGCAGTAGCAACAGATCAAACATCCGGACTAAAGCCAGCATTAAATGTTCGGCGTATTTCTTCAGCAAAACAACAAGTAGAGGTAAAATTGAATACGGCAATACTAACTGAGTTGATAAAACAACAAGAATTAGCTAGAATAACGGTACTCAAGGAGACTCCCTTTATTCAAATAATTGACAGTCCAATATTGCCTTTGCCAGAAGAAAAACTTGGTAAATTGAACGCTATTATTTTTGGAGGATTTTTAGCAGGATTTTTGGTGATATTGTTTCTAATTGTGAAAAGAATAATAGTTAAGAATTTATAATGATGAAAATACTAGTAAGCGGTGGAGCTGGTTTTATAGGTTCCAACCTTTGCGATTATTTTATTCAAAAAGGAAATGAAGTAATTTGTTTAGATAATTTTGCAACGGGACATTTACATAATTTGAATGGAGTAATCAATAATCTTAATTTCACCTTGATTGAAGGAGATATTAGGAATATTGAAGATTGTAAAAAAGCAGTTCAAGGTGTTGATTATGTTTTACATCAAGCAGCATTAGGTTCAGTACCTCGTTCTATTAATGATCCAATTACTTCTAATGAAGTTAATGTATCGGGTTTCTTAAATATGCTTACAGTATCACGTGATGCAAAAGTAAAGCGATTCGTATATGCGGCAAGCTCATCAACTTATGGGGATTCACAAGGATTGCCAAAAGTTGAAGAAGTAATAGGGAAGCCTCTATCTCCTTATGCAATAACTAAATACGTAAACGAATTGTACGCTGAAATTTTTAGTAAAACGTATGATCTAGAAACAGTAGGATTGCGTTATTTCAATGTTTTTGGCAGAAAACAAGATCCAAACGGGGCGTATGCTGCAGTAATCCCAAAGTTTGTTCAGCAATTTATGCGTTATGAAAGCCCTGTGATTAATGGAGATGGGATGCACTCTAGAGATTTTACTTATATTGATAACGTTATTCAAATGAATGAGTTAGCGATGACTACCACTAATTCAGAAGCGATTAATACCGTTTATAATACTGCTTTTGGTGACCGTACGACTTTAACCCAATTAACTCATTTTTTAAAAGAGTATCTTACTATTTTTGATCCTAAAATAGGCGATGTGGAAGTGTTGCATGGCCCAAATCGTGCTGGTGATATACCTCATTCTTTAGCTAGCATTGAAAAAGCAAAAAAATTATTAGGGTATAACCCTCAATATTCTTTACAAGAGGGTTTAAAAGAATCAGTCTCTTGGTATTATAATAATTTGCAATAAATATAATATAAAAATAGTGTGATTATAAAATTATTTCAATGAAAAAAATTGCCATTATAGGTTTAGGGTACGTGGGGCTTCCCTTAGCACGATTATTTGCTACAAAATATTCGGTAGTTGGGTTTGATATCAATGAAAAAAGAATTAAAGAACTCAATTTAGGCCATGATAGTACCCTTGAAGTAGAAGACGCCATTTTACAAAACGTTTTGGTAGATAATTTATCAGATTCATTCGGATTGTATTGTACAAATGAAATAGCAGTTTTAGGGGCATGTAATGTGTATATTGTAACAGTACCAACACCTGTAGATAAAAATAACCGTCCTGATCTTACTCCTTTGTATAAGGCAAGTGAAACGGTAGGCAAAGTTTTGAAAAAAAGAGATATAGTAATTTATGAATCTACTGTATATCCTGGAGCAACTGAAGAAGAATGTATTCCAATCTTAGAAAAAGTTTCTGGCTTACAATTCAATGTAGATTTCTTTGCAGGCTATTCACCGGAAAGGATTAATCCCGGAGACAAAGAACACACGGTTGAAAAAATCTTAAAAGTAACTTCGGGTTCTACTCCAGCAATAGGTATTGTAGTAGATGAATTGTACAAAAGTGTTATTACTGCTGGGACTCATTTAGCACCTTGCATTAAGGTTGCAGAAGCTGCTAAAGTAATTGAGAACTCGCAGAGAGATATTAATATTGCTTTTGTTAATGAATTGGCTAAGATTTTTAACCTAATGAATATTGATACCCAAGCGGTTTTAGAGGCTGCTGGTACCAAGTGGAATTTTTTGCCATTTAAACCAGGTTTGGTTGGTGGACATTGTATTGGAGTAGATCCTTATTATTTGGCTCAACGTGCACAAGAATTCGGTTATCATCCTGAAATAATTTTAGCTGGAAGACGCTTAAATGACAGTATGGGAGAATATGTTGCTTCTCAAGTGGTGAAGTTGATGATTAAAAAAGAGATAGCAATAAAAGGATCTAGCTTGTTAATGTTAGGAATCACTTTTAAAGAAAATTGCCCTGATGTTCGTAATACAAAAATAGTAGATGTTATAAAATCTCTAAATGATTTCGGAATTCAAGTCACTTTATTTGATCCAATAGCAAATCCTGCTGAGGTAAAGCACGAATATAATTTAATTACAACACAAACTTTGCCAATTGATAAATTTGATGCAATAGTTTTGGGTGTTTCCCATACGGTATTTCTAAAAATGAATTTATCTTCGTTGCGAAATGAAAACAGCATTTTATATGATATAAAAGGAGTTATTGGAGATGAAGTTGACGGAAAACTTTAATCAAAAAGACTTAATTATTTATGAAAACAAAGATTATTAAATTTCCTACAATCATAGTTGGGTATATTGTATTGATTTCAAATAGAAAATATTAACTTAGTTTATATTGCTAAATAATACGGTTTGCTTGAAGTTGCTTATTATTGTGGACAAGAAGTTATAATGATTATTTAAGAAAAATAGAAAGTAAATCCTTTCAAAATGCAACTCATTCAAAAGATAAAACTTTTTTCGCCAAGTTTTTTAATAATAATTTCTCAAGGGGCAATCGCTACTGTTGTTGTGCTAATTGATTTTATTTTTTCAAAAAAACTATCTTTGGCTCAGTTTGGTATTTGGAAACAAATATTTATTTTTTTAAATATTTTTATACCATTAATGGCTTTTGGTATTGCAGAGGGCTTTAAATATTACATAGCTAAAGAGAAAAATAATTTAAGTTATTTTAGCAATTTATTAATCTTCTTAATTTCGATTGTTTTTTTTATGTTTATTGTGATTGGTGGTCTAAATCTTTTACATTTTTTTAATATAATAAATATAAAGTCCTATTATCTCGTAAGTTTTTTCTTTCCGCTCGCTTTTATCGCTTTTATCGTCAATTTATCAGTAAGATATGTTTTTATAAATGATAATAGAATTAATGTTCACACTAAAATAATATTATTTTTTATCCCAATTCCGGTATTAATATTATTAGCTTATTATTTTTATAATGTTATTTCAAATGATTATTTTCTATATGTTGGGCTTCTTGTATATTCTATATTGTTTGGTTTACCAGTGTTTTTACTAATTAAAAAATCAAGAGTAAAATTATCAATTAGTTGGTTTAATATTAAAACAATTCAAAAAATGCTTTATCAGGGTTTCCCCTTATATATAGCTACTTTTGTTGGACTTTTTTGTATTAATATTGATAAAATATTAGTTTCCTATTTTGAAAACAAAGAAACTTTTGCTGTTTTTGCAGCTGGAGCGATAGAAATTCCAATTTTCGCGATGTTAAGCGCTGCCTTTTCCAATAATGATTATCCTAAATTAGTGGGGCATATACAAAATAATAATGCTGTTGAAGCAAAAAACATATGGTTAAAAACAACTTTGAATGTTTCTTATATTATATACCCATTAATTTTATTTTTAATGATTTTTTCAAAACAAATTATTTTTTTTGTGTATAGTAAAAACTTTATAGGATCTGTATTTTATTTCCAGACATATTTATTAGTTGGTTTATTTCGAAATAATTTTTACGGGGCATTAATGGCGGCATCTGGTAATTCTAAACAAGTAGGTTATTATAGCTTAATTCTATTGATTTTAAATATAACTATCTCTTATTTTCTTTATAATTTTATTGGGGTAAATGGAATAGTCTTTGGGACCTTAATTTCCACTATAATCTATACAATCATTCAATTAAGGCATGAAAAATTAGTTAAAAGATATATTCTAGAATTTTTAATGAATAAGGTAATTATTTTGTTAATTATTTTAATAATGATAGCTTATTTTTATTTATAAATTTTTTAAACTGAAAAATATATCAACTACTATAATACTTAATACTTCTGTACTAGGGGCAATATTGAGTTTGGCTACCACTGACTTGAGGTTTAATAGCTTTTTTGGTGTAGGAGAATTAATAATGACAATATCAATTGTTTTTTTTTTATTCAATTTAAACAACATTAAATTCTCAAATACTAACATTCAAATCCCATATAAATTTCTGATTTGTTTTTTTTGCATTAATTTTTTAGGATTTATTTATGCTGTGTTTTTTGGAAGAAAAATCTGTAATGATTTATTTTATGAAAATGCCATTAGAACATTTTTAGCCTATTTATTATCTATATTAAATGCTTCTGTTTTATTTTTGACAATTAAAAAAGATGAGTTTGCTAAGATTTTAAAAAAAATACTTGTTTATTTTAATATCATTTATTTGCTAACCTTTGTAACACTTTTTTTACTTGTTATTTCCTCAATTTCCAATGGAGAAAGATTTTCAGGATATTCAACAAACCCAAATCAACACGGAGTTTTATTAGTTACAATCCCTTTTTTAGCCTTTTACCTTTTTAAAAATAAAATTATAAAAAATTGGCTTTTTGTATTGAGCATTATTACATCATCTTTTCTTGCTTTTCTGATAGAAAGCGATGCAGTTTATTATAGTTTTATTATAATTTTATTTTTTTATTTTTTACTAATTTTTAAGAAATCAAAAATTGAAGTAAAGATCTTTTTGATATTTTTCTTTACCCTTATTTTTTATTTTTTAATTTTTGACTCATTGATGTTGTATATCGATCAGACTAATAATAATGGAGATCAAGCAAATGTAAGATACGTTTTATGGTTCAATGGTATATTAGCTTTTTTGGAGTCACCAATAATTGGTTTTGGACCTGGATCTTTTTCTGGGTTTTTTGAACCATTTGAATCAGTAGAATGCCACAACACATTTATTGATTTATTAACAAATACTGGTTTGCTTGGATTGGTTTTTTATTTGTTTTTTCTTGCCAAAATTTTTAAATCATTTTATTCAAAGAATGTCATATTACCATTATTGATGCTGTCTTCTATAATTATTTATAGTTTGTTTCACAATATATTGAGGCACCCAACTTTTTGGCTCCTATTATTCTCCCTAAACTATATATCACAAAATACTAATTTAAATAAAAGCGTAGTTAAAAAATAAATTTATATGTGTGGGATAAACGGAGTCATATACAACAAACAGAATAACTCTAAGGAAGTAACTAATGTTCTTTATCAAATGAATCAAGAAATTATTCATCGCGGCCCCGATCAAGATGGATTTTTCACAGAAAACAATCAAAATTTTTCTATAGGAATGGCTATGCGCCGATTGTCTATCATAGATTTATCTACTGGAAAACAGCCAATTTTTTCATCAGATAACCAGAAAGTAATTGTTTTTAACGGTGAAATTTATAATTACAAATTATTAAGGCAAGAACATTTAAGCGATTATAATTTTAAAACTAACTCAGACACAGAAGTAATTGTTGCTTTATATGATAAATTTGGCGTTTCATCCTTTGCAATGCTCGATGGCATGTTTGCTTTTAGCATTTATGATAAAACTTTAAATAAGGTATTTATAGCACGAGATTTTTTCGGAGAAAAACCCTTGTATTATACTTTAAATAATGATAGTTTTTATTGGTGTTCTGAATTAAAATCGATTTTAAAAGTTTTACCGAACAAACCCGTAATTTCCAAACGAGGTTTAAATATTTATTTTCAGCTCCATTATATTCCGGCTCCTTTCACAATTTATGAATCTATTTTTAAGCTTGAAGCCAATCATTATATTGAATTAGAATGTAAAAATCTGAACTTTGAAATTAAAGATATAAAACAAAATACTACATCTAATTATTCTAATTTAAGCAAAGAAGAAGCAATTAAGTTAAATCACGATCTAGTAAATAAAAGTATTGAAAGTCGTTCTATTTCAGATGTGCCTATTGGAACATTTCTCTCAGGAGGAGTAGATTCATCTATAATTTCTTTGTGTTTAGCCCATCAATCAGATAAAAAAATAGATACATTTTCAGTAGGATTTGATAAAAAATCTTTTGATGAGACGGATAAATCACAAACAGTTGCAAAACTAATAAACAGCAATCACCACGAGTTTAGATTAACTGAAAATGATTTAGCTGAAAATATTGATAAAATCATTCTCAATTTTGATGAACCTTTTGCAGATTCATCAGCATTACCAACATATTTAGTAGCTAGTAAAACCAAAGAATTTGTGACTGTTGCACTTACTGGCGATGGTGGCGATGAAGTATATGGTGGGTACAATAAATATTATATGGGGCGACTCAATACTAATTACACTAAGCTTGTTCCTAAAAAGATTCATGATTTTTCTCATTCTATTTTGAACAGTTTTTTACATTCTAAAGATGATCAGCGAGGGCTATTGTTTAAAGCCAAGCGGTTTTTGAAAGCCGTAAATTATGAAGGAGATTTTTATTATGATATCGTTTCTCTTGCTTTTTTAGAAAAGGAAAGGAATGAAATTTTCACGCAAAATAATTATTGTATTGATCCACTTGCTTATTACAAAAAATTTGTTGGTTCCAATAATAAAACACTTAATGACTTTAGAAATATAGATAGATTGTTAAGCTTAGAAGGAGATTTGCTCGTGAAAGTAGATCGGGCAGCGATGCTAACTTCTTTAGAGTGTAGAGCACCGTTCCTAAATAAGAAACTCTGGGAGTTTACCTCTAGTTTGCCAGAGAATTACCTGATAAATAGTTGGGACAAGAAACATTTGCTCAAAGAATCATTTAAGCAGTATTTTCCAAAAGATTTTTTAAATAAATCAAAACAAGGTTTTGGTGTGCCTGTTGGCGATTGGTTAAGAGGCATTCTTAAAGAAGAATTATTAACGTATATTGATAAGAAATTTATCGAACAACAAAACATGTTTAATTATGACAGTATTTTGAAGTTAGTTAACAATCATGTTGATGGAAAAATAGACAATACATTTAGAGTCTGGACATTTTTTTGTTTTCAAAAATGGTATAAAAATACTTATGATGCCTAAATTATTTCGAGTTACTACTGTACCTGAATCACTTAATATATTGTTAAGGGGGCAACACAAATTTATGTCAATAAATGGATTTGAAGTAATAGGGATTTCAAGTGCGGGCAATGCATTATATGAAGTTAGCCAAGAAGAAGAAATTAGAGTGATTGAAATTAATATGAGTAGAAAAATCACCCCAATTAAAGATTTTCTATCCGTATATAATCTTTATAAACTAATTAAGAAAGAGAAACCAATAATTGTTCATTCTCACACTCCTAAAGCTGGTGCTGTAGCAATGATGGCAGCAAAAATTGCTAATGTTCCAATCAGATTACATACAGTTGCAGGTTTGCCCTTAATGGAAGCAAAAGGGATAAAGCGTAAATTATTAAATTTTGTTGAAAAAGTAACTTATGCTTGTGCTACTAAAGTTTATCCTAATTCAAAAGGCTTATATGATTTTATTGTTGAAGAAGAATTAATTTCATCAATAAAAATGAAAATTATTGCAAACGGTAGCTCCAATGGTATCGATACATCATATTTCGATTCAGAAAGAATTTCAGAAAAGCAAAGAGAAGAATTTCTAACAAGGTTAAACATTCAAAAAAAGGATTTTGTTTTTATTTTTGTTGGACGGTTGGTAGGAGATAAAGGAATTAATGAGCTAATTGATGCGTTTGCAAGAATCAAAGATTCTAATGTAAAATTACTTTTAGTTGGAGGGCTTGAATCAGATTTAGATCCATTAAAAAGTGAAACTATTCATGAAATAGATAAAAATAAAAATATAATTTCTGTTGGATTTCAAAAGGATGTACGACCTTATTTCGCAATTAGTCATTGTTTAGTCTTTCCTAGCTATCGAGAAGGATTTCCTAATGTTGTTATGCAAGCAGGGGCTATGGGTTTACCTAGTATAGTATCAAATATAAATGGATGTAATGAAATTATTCAAGAAGGAATTAATGGCTCGATTATACCTTCGAAAGACAGGGAATCTTTATATACGGTAATGCATAAAATAATTAGCGATGAGGCATGGAGAAAACAATTAGCAGGTAATGCAAGAGACATAATCGTTTCTCATTATGAACAAAAATTAGTATGGGATGCTTTATTAATTGAATACAAACATTTGTTAATTCAAAAAGGGATTAAAAATGTATAAGATTCATATAAAATCCATTACAGATTTCTGTATCTCTTTATTATTATTGATTGTGGCTTCTCCAATTTTAATTTTAATTACGCTATTGTTATTTTTTTCTAATAAAGGTAAGCCTTTCTTTTTTCAATTACGTCCGGGAAAAAATGACAAAATATTCAAAATAATAAAGTTCAAAACCATGAACGATAAAAAGGAAAGTGAAGGAAATTTATTATCTGATGCAAAGAGATTAACTAAAGTTGGTGCTTTTGTACGAAAGACTTCTTTAGATGAAATCCCACAATTGATAAATGTAATAAAAGGCGATATGAGTTTGATCGGTCCTAGACCTTTGTTACCAGAATATTTACCACTATATAATGATTTCCAAAAGAGAAGACATGAAGTAAAACCAGGAATTACTGGTTGGGCACAGGTAAATGGAAGGAATTTAATAAGTTGGCAACAAAAATTTGATTACGATATATGGTATGTAGAAAATATTTCATTTTTATTAGATTGTAAAATTGTATTTTTGACAATAAAAAAAGTATTTAAACGAGAAGGTATATCTGCAGAGAATTCTGTTTCAGCAGAAGCATTTAAAGGGAATATTTTATGAAAAAAATTGTAATCGTTGGAGCTGGTGGTTTTGGTCGAGAAGTGAAAATGTTAATAGATCAAATAAACTTCAATAAAAAACAATATGAATTCATTGGATTTTATGATGACAATATTGAAAAAGGGACAATAATTAATGGATTTAAAGTATTTGGGCCTATTAGTGAACTTGACCAAATAGATTATAATTTAGAAGTTATAATTTCAATAGCTGACCCAATAATTAAAAAGAACATTCATGAAACTTTAAATACTAATAGATATTTAAAGTTTCCTTCGTTGATTCATCCGAATGTCTTAATTGGAAGTGATGAAGTTATTATTGGGAATGGATGTATTATTTGTGCATCAAATATTATAACAGTAAATATTTCTATCGGAAATTTTGTAATATTAAATTTAGGGTGTACCGTTGGACATGATACAAGAATTGGTGATTATTGTTCATTTATGCCGGCTGTAAATATATCTGGTGAGGTTATTATTGAAAATTCAGTATATGTTGGTACAGGCGCAAAAATTATAAATTTATTAACCATTGGTAATTCTACTATAGTAGGAGCAGGTGCTGTTGTTTCAAAAAGTTTGCCAGAAAAATGTACAGCATTAGGTATACCAGCGAAACCAATAAAATATCATGAATAACCCAAAAATATGGCTTTCCTCGCCCCATATGGGAGGAACCGAACAACAATACATTCAAGAAGCCTTTCATGCCAATTGGGTTGCACCACTAGGGCCTAATGTAGATGGATTAGAACAAGACTTAGAAAGCTATTTGGGCAATCAAGCTTGTGTAGGTGTTTTGAGTTCAGGAACGGCTGCTATTCATTTAGGTTTAATCTTGTTAGGAGTTCAAGCTGGAGATGAAGTGATATGCCAAAGTTTTACTTTTTCTGCCTCAGCAAATCCAATATTATATCAAGGTGCAATTCCAGTTTTTGTAGATAGTGAAGAGCAAACCTGGAATCTTTGTCCAGTGGCATTAGAAGAAGCAATTTTAGATCGAATTCAAAAAGGCAATAAACCTAAAGCCATTATTGCTGTTCATTTATATGGGGTTCCCTATCAGATTGAGCTTATTAGAATTATCGCTGACAAATACAACATTCCAATTTTGGAAGACAGTGCCGAGGCATTAGGGAGTTCTTACAAAGGACAAAAATGTGGCACTTTTGGGGATATAGGAGTTTTATCGTTTAACGGAAACAAGATTATTACTACATCAGGTGGTGGAGCTATAGTCTCAAAAACCAAAAACCAAAAAGAAAAAGCTATTTTCTACGCTACCCAAGCTAGAGACCCAGCACCACATTACCAGCATTCTGAAATAGGTTACAATTATAGAATGAGTAACATTTGTGCGGGAATTGGTCGGGGGCAAATGGAGGTGTTGGAAAAACATGTTGCTTTGCGCAGAAAAATGCATGATTTTTATGAAAAACTGTTCATAGATATAAATGGAGCTAATGTTTTTTTAGCTCCAAGCACCGATTATTTTTCAAATTATTGGTTAACCACGATTTTAATTGATCCTTTAAAAACCAATGGAATTACACGAGAAACATTACGATTGGCATTTGAAGCTGAAAATATTGAATCTCGCCCCTTGTGGAAACCAATGCATATGCAACCAGTATTCTCCAACTATCCTTATTACGGAACTAAAATCGCTGAAACATTATTCGACAACGGACTATGTTTGCCTTCGGGATCTAATTTATCAATTAAACATCGAGAGAGAATTGCAAATGTTGTTAAATCAATTTTCACATAGAATATAAAAATTTAAAAACGTCTTTTTAATTTCTCCCCCTATTTTTTGGCTACTTAAACACAAATTACATTTTTTAAAAGCTTTATAAATCACTTCGATAAATAAAGCAATCATGAGTTTAGGATCTTTGTAAGGTAATTTTTATCCCAACATTTTCTAAAATCACATGAAGTTTAGTATTTGATTGTTTTTCTATTACACCATCTAGACCTTTAAAAACACCTTCTGAAATTTTTACAGTATCTCCAATTTGATAATTTTCTATTGAAAATGAGTCCATTGTTTCATTGAGTACGGCTTTTAGGCTCTCAATTTCACTATCCCATGCAATTGCTGGGTTTTTAACCAAAATATATAGCGTATTACGCCGGGTACATTAAAAACTACATTTCGATCTTTTTCAGAAAGATTAACGAAGACATAGGATTTGAACAGTGGAGCTTCAACTATTTTCTTCCTATCTGACCAATTCTTCTTTAGTTTAACAAGCGGTCAAAAAGCTTCCACTCCATTTTTTTGAAGTAACTCTGCTACTTTTTTTTCGTTGCGTGATTTTGTATAAATAACAAACCAAGGCATAGATTTGTGTATTATGATTCAGTTAGTTTGCAAAAACCCCTTTTATATTGACCTAAATAAATTTTAAAATAGGCACAAACAAATTTAATATTTCTCAAAGTAATTCTTATTTTATCTGCTCTATCTGCTCATCGGAAAGTTCTGCAACATTTATTGTAGAAAAGTCTTGCGTAGTACTTATAAATTCTTGAGCACGTAATGAAAAACTTGAAAGCATTATTAAAAAGAAAAATATATTAAAAACTTTCCTGCTATTAGTTTCTAGAAAATTAGAACATTGAATGTTAAGTCAACTACAAATTTAGACTTATTTTTTCTTTCTAGCAATTTGCATATTATTTGCCACTAGATTCGGTTGCTAATGCAAGTTTTTAATAAAAATTATTTAGGAAACCATTGAAATTGAAAGACCATCAATAATTTTTTTGTAAAAAGCACCTTTCCTTACTTAAGAATCTTTGTTTCGGCATTTTCTTTATACCAACCTACGATGTCTTTTGCTTCAGTAGGCACAGTAGCTTTAGCACTTACTTTTCGCTGAAAATTCATCCAATAAGCAAAACCGGCAAAACCAAGAAGCACAAGTAAAGTATTAAAGCTATTTCCAATAATCTCAAAAACAACAAATATAGCTTGAGAGAAATCACCGATAGTGTAAACAATGTCTGAAAGTGTCATATATAACTTGTTTTAAGTGTACAAAGTAAGTAAGAATCTTTTTTAAAAACAAGTTTTTAAATTTCCCCAAGTTCTTCTAATGTTTTTTTGGCTGCTTCTTGTTCCGCTGTTTTTTTGTTAAGCCCTTTTCCAACCCCATATTTTTTAGTGCTAATTAGAGCATTCACTGTGTAATGAGCTTCTCCAGCTTCTTTTTTTTCTGAAACGACGGTAAATTCAAGCAGTAATTTTTTCTTTTGACACCAAATAAATAATAGCGATTTAAAGTCGAGATCTTCCTCTAATAAACGTTGAACATCTATATATTTTGGAAAAACATGTGTGTTAAGTGTCTTTTTTGTCCTTTCAAAGCCAGCATCTAAATAAATTGCTCCCACAAGTGCTTCAAAGGCATTACCCTCTATGCTTTTTAGATTAATTGAGCGTTCGTCGTTGTATTTTAAAACATCTCTAATGCCCATCTTTTCTCCGATAGTACTTAGTGTTTGGCGATTTACGATTTTTGATTTTAGCTTTGTAAGGTAACCCTCATCATCTTTTGGAAATTTGTGATATAAGAATTCTGCGACTACCGCGTCTAAAACAGTATCCCCTAAAAACTCTAAGCGTTCATTTGAAAATTCAGAATTAGGATCACTAAGAAATGATTTGTGTGTAAGTGCAGTATTAAAAAAAGAGATGTTATTTGCTTTATAGCCAAAACATTGTAAGATAAAACGGATTATTATCAATTCATTTTCCGATCTTTTCGGAGAAAATAGTTGAATTTTCAGAATACCTTATCCGTTAAATTTTTTGACAATTACACTTGTATTGTGACCGCCAAATCCAAAGGTGTTTGAAAGGGCAACATTAACAACTCGTTTTTGCGCTTTGTTAAATGTAAAATTCAATTTTGGGTCTAATTCAGGATCCGCAGTAAAATGGTTAATTGTAGGAGGAACTAAATCGTTTTTTACAGCTAAAATACAAGCAATTGCTTCAATCGCTCCGGCAGCACCAAGGAGGTGTCCTGTCATAGATTTTGTAGAACTAATATTCAAATTATATGCATGTTCTCCAAAAACGGCTTCAATCGCTTTTATTTCTGCAACATCACCAAGTGGTGTTGATGTTCCATGAACATTTACATAATCAATTTCAGAAGGATTTATTTCTGCATCTTCTAAAGCTGCAAGCATTGTATTTTTCGCACCAAGACCTTCAGGATGTGGGGCAGTCATGTGATATGCATCACCAGACATTCCACCACCGATAACTTCGGCATATATTTTTGCTCCACGTTTTATCGCGTGGTCATAATCTTCAAGAATTAAAGCCCCAGCTCCTTCTCCAAGGATAAATCCGTCTCTATCCACATCAAAGGGGCGCGAAGCAGTTTCTGGCGAGTCATTTCTTGTTGATAAAGCTTTTAGGGCATTAAAACCACCCATTCCCATTTCATTTACTGCAGCTTCAGAGCCACCACAAACAATCGCATCAGCTTTTCTTAAGCGAATTAAATTAAATGCGTCAATAATCGCATTGGTAGAGGAAGCACAAGCAGAAACCGTTGCATAGTTTGGTCCACGAAGTCCAAATTTTATAGAGATATGACCTGCAGCAATATCAACAATCATCTTAGGAATAAAAAAAGGATTGAATCGAGGAACGCCATCTCCAGCAAAATACTCTCTTGATTCTTCTTGAAAAGTTGTTAAGCCGCCAACTCCAGAACCCCAAATAACTCCAATGCGGTCAAGATTTGGTTCACAGGTTAATAATCCGGAATCTTCGAGTGCTTCTGTACTGGCTACAATCGCATAATGACAAAAAGGATCTAGTTTTCTCGCTTCTTTTCGATCCATGTGCTCTTCCACATTGAATCCTTTAAGCTCACAAGCAAATTGAGTTTTAAATAAGCTAGCATCAAAATGCGTAATTTTTGCGGCGCCACTTTTACCCTCAACAAGACCTTTCCAATAAGACTCTAAATTATTTCCTATTGGCGTCAGTGCGCCCATTCCTGTAACAACAACTCGTTTTAACTGCATCGTTTTGGAATATGACTCCAAGATTATTTTGCGTTGTTCTCAATATATGCGATGGCGTCTCCAACAGTTTGGATACCTTCCGCTTTGTCATCTGGAATGGAAATATTGAATTGCTTTTCAAATTCCATTATCAATTCTACTGTGTCCAATGAATCGGCACCTAAATCATTTGTGAAGCTTGCTTCGTTTGAAACTGCACTTTCTTCCACATTTAATTTATCTACGATTATAGCGATAACTTGAGCTTTGATTTCAGACATGTTTTATTTATTTTAGGTTTTTAATGTGCAAAGAAAAAAACAATCATCCAATTATCAAAATAAATACCCAATTTTTATTAACTATTTATGCCTTATTACTTTTTAATATTGGTCTTATTCCTACTTTTGTAAGCGCATGAATACTACAAATATTGCTATATTTATTTCTGGAAAAGGCAGCAATGCACTTAATTTAATTACATATTTTAAAAACTCCGAACAGTTTAAAATCTGCTTGATTTTTGCTACAAAAGAAAATTCTGCGCTTGAAAGAAGTTGTGCAATTAATAATATTGAATTTAATTTTTCGGTAAAAAATGGCATTGAATTAGAAAAAGACCAAGTTCAACTTTGCACTTCAAAATCAATTTCTTGGGTTGTTTTAGCCGGGTATTTAAAGCAAATTTCCCCCTCATTTATTGCTTTATTTCCGAATAGAATTATAAATATTCACCCTTCTTTATTACCAAAATTTGGTGGGAAAGGGATGTATGGTATAAACGTTCACCGAGCTGTACTAGCAGAAAAAGAAAGTAAATCTGGAATTACCATTCACTATGTTACTCAAGAATTTGACAAAGGCGAAATAATAGCACAATATAATTTAGATATTGAAGAAGACGAGACACTAGAAACTTTAGAAAAAAAGATTCATGAGTTAGAACTTCACTATTTTCCTATTGTTTTGGAAGAAGTTTTTAAGCAAACTTAAGTGCCTCTAGACTATTTCCTAACAAAATTTTATCATTTTGTTACCGATCACCTCTTTTAAAAACCGAATTTTTCGAGAAAAGATAGCTTAAGGAAACTTCTGCAGACTGCTTATAGGTCCTTGA
>Ga0214919_10003788_pt1 | contig 22524 bp, 17 predicted proteins | sample LL1503_MetaG_FD_177994 | JGI IMG/M metagenome (GOLD analysis project Ga0214919, IMG submission 177994) | Freshwater microbial communities from Lake Lanier, Atlanta, Georgia, United States - LL-1503 | ecosystem: Environmental > Aquatic > Freshwater > Lake | place: USA: Georgia | collected... | reverse complement strand
GCATCTATATTACAGGATACCACCCCTGTGGTAAGTGAATTAGATGGATTTTTAGCAATGGAAGTTGCCCATCAAATTTTAGAGAAAATTAGCAAGAGTACATCCAAAATTAATTAACGAAAAAAAAATAATTAAGAAAGTAAAAGAATTAAGGAATTAATTGAATTAAGGAAGTAATAGAATATGATTTATTCTTATTAATTAAACTAGCAGAAGATTTATTTAAGCAAATCTTTTAGTGAGAACATAGGTTGCTATGGCTAAATCCAATGGTCTTGTGATTTTAATATTCTCAAATTCACCATCTACCAAAAACACCTCTTGTCCATTGGCTTCAACTACATTGGCTTCATCTGTAAAAGAAGGCTTATACGCTTGTTGAAAAGCTGCTAATAATAATTCGGATTGGAAGGTTTGAGGTGTTTGTATCAACATAACTTTTTCACGATCAAATAAATGATGTTGTTCGTTTTCCATGATGCGCACGGTATCGGTACTACTTACTGCAGGAATCGCAGACCCTTTTTCTAAAGCTTGCTGATAACACCTTTGAATTAAAGCAGGTGTTAATAAACATCTTACAGCATCATGTACAAAAACAATTGATTTTTCTGTGACCTTACCCAATCCATTTTTCACTGATTGAAAACGAGTGTCCCCTCCTGCTACAAACTGAATGGGATTTTTAAAGTTTTTTGATATTAACTTTTGTCCTTGTTGAATATATCCTTCAGGAAGCACTACCACTAATTCAATATCATCAAAAGCGGAAATAAATTGATCTATAGTATGTAGTAAAATAGCTTTCCCTTCAATTTCTAAAAACTGTTTAGGAAGTACCGACCCCATCCTTTGACCCGTTCCTCCCGCTACTATGATTGCTATTTTCTTAATCGACATAAAATTATTTATTGTACTATTTATGTATTGTACTATGCTAATAAACGAATCGCTTCCATCTCAAACGCTTCTTTGTGGATAGGCGCCGTACCTACTAACTCACATACCATTCCGCCGGCTATATTGGCCATTTCGGCTGCTAAATTCATATCCTGGGTAGTGGCATATACCAAAGATGCAACTGCAATAACCGTATCGCCTGCGCCGCTTACATCACTAATGGAACGAATATGTGTAGGAATTAATTTTTGTTGTTCCCCTTGCGCATAATACACCCCATGTTCAGATAAAGTAATAAAGGAAACAGTATGATGTAATGCCGCCTTTAAAGCAGTATGCACTTTGTTCAATTCTGCAATGTTTACCGCAGGGATATTTATTTTCAACCCTTCTTTCACCTCTTTTAAATTGGGTTTAAATAAAGTGCAATTTTGATAAGCTAAAAAGTTTTTTTGTTTTGGATCCACCGAAGTAGGTATTCCCTTTTCATTACACAATTGTATAATAGTTTGAATTACTTTTTCGGTTAACACCCCTTTATTATAATCTTCTAAAATAATTAAAGCCGGTTTTTCTGCTTCCAAATATTTTTTGAAGTTCGCTATCAATTGATCTTCTTCTGCACTAAGAATATCCTGAGTATGTTCGTGATCCAAACGCATCATTTGTTGATTACGGCCCATCACTCTTACCTTGTTTGTGGTAATTCTTTTTTCACTTACATGAATATACTTTGTGTCAATCCCTTCTTGTTGTAATAAGGCCGTCAAATCGGATCCTTCCGCATCCTTACCAATGACTGCAAATAATGTAGTAGGCGCTCCTAAGGACCTTAAATTGAGGGCTACATTAGCGGCACCACCCACTCTTAGTTCCTTACGTTGCAAGGACACAATAGGCACAGGCGCTTCGGGTGAAATACGATCCACTAAACCCCACCAATAGGTATCTAACATAATATCTCCTACCACCCCAATTTTGGTGCTATTAAAACTTTGAAAGATATTTTTAATGTTAGTTGCGTCCATAAAATTCTAATCCTTTTGTTGATTGCGTAATGCGATATAATACAAAGGTATCCCCAATAATGTAATCACTAAACCCCATAATGAATATTTAGGTTCGGTATATACTAAACCCAAGCAAAATACAGTGGCCATTACGATATAAATAGCGGGCATGAATGGATATCCAAAAGCTTTATAAGGTCGTGGAGTATTAGGTTCTTTTTTTCTTAAGATGAAAATACCAATGATAGTAAGTACATAAAATATAACTACAATAAAAGATACCATGGTTAATAAATCCCCATACTTGCCACTTAAACATAATATAGCAGCCACTAAACACTGAATCCATAAGCCATATGCTGGAACTTCATTTTTATTTAAGGTACCTGCCTTTTTAAAGAATAAGCCATCCTTCGCCATAGTATAGTACACTCTAGATCCAGCTAAAATAAGTCCATTATTACATCCAAAAGTAGATATCATAATCATCACTGCAATCACAATGGTACCAATATTCCCCATCACCGCATTTGCAGCAGTAATAGCCACACGATCATTTTCGGCAAAAGCAATATCATTTAAAGGCAAGACATGTAAATACATTAAATTGGTGCTCATGTATATTAAAGTCACTATAGAGGTTCCTAAAAATAAACTCAACCCAATATTACGTTGCGGATTTTTAATTTCACCTGCAATAAAAGTTACATTGTTCCAAGAGTCACTACTAAAAATAGATCCTACCATAGCTGCAGCCATCAATCCAATTAAAGCAGTACCTCCTACTGGCACCCAGGTATGCGTCACAGTGCCATCTGCTAATGTGGATGCAATTGCTTGTTTAGCATCAAATGCATTCGTCCAGTTTTCACTCCAAAAACTATGTTTAGAAAATAAAAATCCAACAATAATTAATCCAAATAAAGAAATGAGTTTAGTAAACGTAAATGTATTTTGAATCATCTTCCCTTCTTTCACACCTCGGGTATTCGTATAAGTAAGAAATACAATTAAAGCAATCGCTAATAGCTGTGCAGCTGATATTTTGATAAAGCCAAGATTGGCGATAATATTATTTTCCCCCACTGCAGGAATTAAATAGGCTGTGAACTTACTAAATGCAACTGCTACCGCAGCAATCGTAGCGGTTTGTATCACTGCAAAAAAGCTCCAACCAAATAAGAAGGCAACCAAAGGATTATAGGCTTTTCTTAAATATACATATTGACCTCCTGCTTTAGGATACATCGCACTTAATTCACCATAGCTTAATGCAGCAGTAATGGTCATGAAGCCGGTGATTACCCAGGCAGCAATAAGCCATCCTGAACTTCCCACATATCGTGTAATAGAGGAACTCACAATAAATATTCCAGATCCAATCATACCCCCTGCGACAATCATGGTCGCATCTAAGGCTGATAATCTTGGTTTAAATTCGGATGTTTCGTTGGTTGACATAAGTTATTTAATAAAGCGTTTACAATAAATGATACTATAAAAAATCCCTCCCGTAGTATCGGGAAGGATTATAAGTTAATACTATTTTTTGGATTTGTATTCCGAATTCAACCCTTTCACAATATCCTCGGTGATATCATAGGCCGTATCCTTGTAATACATTAAATCGGGATTACTTGAAAAAATATAAGCAAAGGCTTTGTTTTTATTATAGCTCTCTAAAAATGCTTCAATTTTTTTCTTTACTTCTTGCAAACGCTTAAAGCTTTCTTCTTGTAATTCCTGAGACAATTGTTGCTCCTTATTCGTATAATTTTTTTCTAATTGCGCTAACTCCTGTTGACGACTTCCAATTTCAGCTTGAGATAAATATTGGCCATTTTTTTGCAAGTCTTGATACTTTACTGCAAATGCATTTTTCAATGCAGTTAGTTGCTTTGAATTTTCCATATCCTTAACTTGTAAAGCTGATTTTACTTCCTTGAAAAATTCATAATTGTTTTGGATAGAATCAATTTCAAAATAAGCCACTTTAGTCCCACCTGCACTTAATGCGCTTGCTTTAATAGGCGTATTAGTTTCACTAAAATGCAAAAAATACAATACCGCAACTGCAACTACTAATACTCCATTGATGACCCAATTAATTGACTTCATTTGATTCTTTTTGTTTTAAAAACAGCGATTTGTAACAACCGCCTTACTGTATAAAAATAAGAAAAAACGAAGGGATAAAAAATAAAAAAAGGCAGGAAATATGACTATTTCCTGCCTTTTAACAAAATCTCTATCAGAATGTATTATTCTTCTTCGTCAAAGCTCATTGCTTCACGTGTAGTAGCTAATACTTCATATTCTTCCTTGCTTCCTACGATCAATTTCTCGAATTCTTTTTGACCGGTACCTGCAGGAATTAAATGTCCTGTAATAACGTTCTCTTTCAATCCTAACATCAAATCCACTTTACCTTGGATAGCCGCTTGGCTTAATACCTTAGTTGTTTCTTGGAATGATGCAGCAGAAATCCAGCTTTGAACGCCTAAAGATGCTTTCGTAATACCTAATAATACTGGACGAGCTGTAGCAGGTTTTGCATCACGCACTTCTACTACTTTTTTGTCCGCACGACGTAAGATAGAATTCTCTTCTCTTAATTCACGTACAGTAACAATTTGTCCAGCTTTTAATTTAGCACTTTCGCCAGCATCAGTGACTACTTTCTTATCGTAGATACGATCGTTCTCTTCGATAAAATCAAAGCGATCTTCTAAGTCCTCCTCTAAGAATTTAGTATCTCCAGCGTCAACGATTTCTACTTTCTTCATCATTTGACGTACAATTACTTCAATGTGTTTGTCATTGATTTTTACACCTTGTAAACGATAAACTTCTTGAATTTCATTTACAACGTATTCTTGTACAGCAAATGGACCTCTGATGGATAAAATATCAGCAGGTGCAATTTGACCATCAGACAATGGTGATCCCGCTTTAACGAAGTCACTATCTTGAACCAAGATTTGACGCGTTAATGGAACTAGATATTTCTTCACCATACCGTCTTTAGATTCTACTATAATTTCACGGTTACCACGTTTGATATTACCAAATGCTACGATACCATCAATTTCACATACAATCGCAGGGTTACCTGGATTACGTGCTTCAAATAATTCAGTAACACGAGGTAAACCTCCAGTGATATCCTTCAACTTACCTAATACTCTAGGAATTTTAACTAATACATGACCTGCTTTCACTTCAATACCTTCTTCGATGATGATATGTGAACCTACTGGTAAGTTGTACATTTTGTTATCCTTCGTACCTTCTAATATGATAGTTGGTATTTTAGTTTTATCCTTAGATTCAATAACCACTTTTTCACGGTGACCTGTTTGCTCATCCGCTTCATCGCGATACGTAAATCCTTCAGTGATATTTTCAAACTTAATTTTACCATTTTGTTCAGCCACCACCACATTATTAAATGGATCCCAAGTACAAATTACATCTCCTTTTTTCACTTGAGCACCATCTTTTACAGCTAATAAAGCACCGTAAGGAACGTTGTTGGTAATCATTAAACGGTCGTTTTTAACGTCCATAATTCTTACTTCACCAGTACGTCCAATAACTACTTTTACTTTATTGCCATCGTTATTCACCACATCTACAGTACGTAAACCATCAAATTGGATAGTACCATCAAACTTAGCGTTTAAGCTAGATTCAACAGAAGAGGATCCCGCAACACCACCCACGTGGAAAGTACGTAATGTCAACTGTGTACCTGGTTCACCAATGGATTGTGCAGCGATAATACCTACTGCATCCCCTTTTTGTGTTACATATCCTGTAGCTAAATTGCGACCATAACATTTCACACACACACCACGTTTGCTTTCGCAAGTTAAAACAGAACGAATTTCAACTGTTTCAATACCCGCATCTTCCATAGCGCGAGCAGTGTCAATTAAAATTTCATCTCCAGCTTCCACCATTAATTCACTCGTGATTGGATTAAATACTGCATGTAATGAATTACGTCCTTCAATTCTATCTGCTAATGGTTCAATGATATCTTCGTTATCTTTTAAAGCACTTGTTGCAATACCACGTAATGTTCCACAATCTTCTTCAGAGATAACAACGTCTTGAGATACATCCACTAAACGACGAGTTAAGTAACCTGCATCCGCAGTTTTCAACGCCGTATCCGCCAAACCTTTACGCGCACCGTGTGTTGAAATGAAGTAATCCAATACGTTCAATCCACCTTTAAAGTTAGATAAGATTGGGTTTTCAATAACCTCAGATCCTGCACTACCACTCTTACGAGGTTTAGCCATCAATCCACGAATACCTACTAACTGCTTTACCTGTGTTTTACTACCTCTTGCTCCAGAATCCAACATCATGTAAACTGAGTTGAAACCTTGCTTATCGATAGCCATTTCACGAATTAAAGTTTCAGTGATACGTGTATCTACTCTACTCCAAATATCAATAACCTGGTTATAACGCTCATTATTTGTAATTAAACCCATGTTGTAGTTTTCCCAAACTTCTTCCACTTCCACTTTTGCTGCTTCCAACAATTCGTGTCTTGTTTCAGGTACAACTAAGTCGTTTACGTTAAATGACAATCCACCACGGAAGGCCATTCTAAATCCTAATGTTTTAATATCATCTAAGAATTTAGCTGTGGTAGGAACGTCAGTGATTTTAATAATATCACCAATGATTTCTCTCAAGCTTTTCTTAGTTAATAATGCATTAATATATCCAACCGCTTTTGGAACGTGTTGGTTAAATAAAACACGACCTACAGTAGTATCAATTAATTTAGAAACTAATGCTCCGTTTTCACGAATCATTGTTTTTACTTTAATATTAGAATGTAAATCAGCTTTTTGTTCATTGTATGCAATCACTACTTCATCTAAGTTGTAGAATGCTTTACCTTGACCTTTCATTGTTTCGGTAGCAGTCGTTACTTTACCCTTTGTAATATAGTATAAACCTAACACCATGTCCTGAGAAGGAAGTGTGATGGGAGTACCATTTTGTGGGTTCAAGATGTTGTGTGAAGACAACATTAATAATTGTGCTTCTAAGATAGACGCATGGCTTAACGGCACATGCACCGCCATTTGGTCACCATCAAAATCGGCGTTGAACGCTGAAGTAACCAATGGGTGTAATTGAATGGCCTTACCTTCTACCAATTTAGGTTGGAAAGCTTGGATAGATAAACGGTGCAATGTTGGGGCACGGTTTAACATTACTGGATGACCTTTCAATATATTTTCTAAGATATCCCAAATCACAGCTTCTTTTTTATCCACTAATTTCTTAGCAGACTTCACTGTTTTTACGATACCTCTTTCAATTAATTTACGAATAATAAATGGCTTAAATAATTCCGCTGCCATATCCTTAGGCAATCCGCACTCGTGCATTTTTAAATCAGGTCCTACTACGATTACAGAACGTCCAGAATAATCCACACGCTTACCTAATAAGTTTTGACGGAAACGTCCTTGCTTACCTTTTAATACGTCAGATAAAGATTTTAAAGCACGACCACCTTCTGCTTTCACCGCGTTTGATTTACGGCTATTGTCAAATAATGAATCGATCGCCTCTTGTAACATACGTTTTTCATTACGTAAAATGACTTCTGGCGCTTTAATCTCCAACAAACGCTTTAAACGATTGTTACGGATAATAACACGACGATATAAATCATTCAAATCAGAAGACGCAAAACGGCCACCATCTAATGGCACCAATGGACGTAATTCTGGAGGAATAACAGGAATGTATTTCATCACCATCCACTCAGGTTGGTTCGTGATATGCGTTTTAGCTTCACGGAAAGATTCCACTACACTTAAACGTTTTAAAGCATCTGCTTTACGTTGTTGAGAAGTTTCGTTAGCAGCTGCATTACGTAAAGAGAAACTTAATTCATCTAAATCTAATAAACCTAATAAATCGTGTACCGCGTCGGCACCCATTTTAGCGATGAACTTTTGTGGATCATCATCAGGTAAATATTGATTTTCTTTGGGTAAAGCATCTAATAAATCAAGATATTCTTCTTCCGTTAATAAGTCAGCTACTTTTAAGTTATCCTTAATACCTGGTTGTATTACTACATAACGCTCATAGTAAATGATAGTTTCTAATTTCTTAGAACTCATTCCTAATAAGTAACCAATTTTGTTAGGTAAACTTTTGAAGTACCAAATGTGTACGACAGGAACCACTAATTTAATGTGGCCCATACGCTCACGACGCACTTTTTTCTCTGTTACTTCTACACCACAACGATCACACACAATACCCTTATAACGAATACGCTTATATTTTCCACAAGCACACTCATAGTCCTTTACTGGACCAAAAATACGCTCACAGAAAAGACCATCGCGTTCAGGCTTGTAGGTACGATAGTTAATAGTTTCAGGTTTCAACACTTCCCCAAAACTTCTTTCCAAAATACTATCTGGCGATGCCAAACTGATAGTGATTTGCGAAAAAGCAGGACGTTGTCTATTCTCTTTTTTGAATGCCATATTATTTATTCATTTTGTCCCGGTATTAACACCAGGAACATTATTTAAGAATGGGTGACTATTTGATTTTATTTATTTGATTATTCAAATTTTAAATCTAAACCTAATCCTCTCAATTCATGTACTAACACATTGAATGATTCTGGTATACCTGGCTTAGGAATATTCTCGCCTTTTACAATGGCTTCATATGTCTTAGCTCTACCAATAATATCATCCGATTTCAAGGTTAATAATTCTTGTAAGATGTTAGAGGCACCATATGCTTCCAATGCCCAAACCTCCATCTCACCAAAACGTTGACCTCCAAATTGTGCTTTACCGCCTAATGGTTGTTGTGTAATTAAGCTGTATGGTCCAATAGAACGAGCATGCATCTTATCATCTACCATGTGGTGTAATTTGATCATATAGATCACACCCACAGATGTTTTTTGGTGGAAACGATCACCCGTTTCTCCATCATATAAATAAGTATGTCCGTTATTTGGAATTTCAGCTTTATCACATAACTCTTCAATTTCGGTAGTACTAGCTCCGTCAAAAATTGGAGTTGCAAACTTCACGCCTAACTTTTTACCTGTCCAACCTAAGATGGTTTCATAGATTTGACCCAAGTTCATACGAGAAGGTACCCCTAATGGATTCAATACGATATCCACTGGTGTTCCGTCTTCCATGAAAGGCATATCCTCAGCACGTACAATTTTAGCAACGATACCTTTGTTACCATGACGACCCGCCATTTTATCACCCACTTTTAACTTACGCTTCACGGCTAAGTAAACCTTAGCTAATTTTAATACCCCTGCTGGTAATTCATCCCCAATAGAAATATTAAATTTCTCGCGCTTGTAACGACCTAATTCCTCGTTGTACTTAATACTGAAATTATGTAATAAGGTATTTACTAAATCGTCTGTTTTTTTATCTCCTGTCCAACCTAATGGATTCACATTTTGGAAATCAATCACTGCTAAATTTTTAGCATTGAATTTGCTTCCTTTAGAAATTAATGTTTCACCAAAGTTGTTTACGACACCTGGAGTCGTTTGATCTTTTAATAAAGTTTGTAATTTTTCAACTAATAACTCTTTTAAAGAACTGAAGTTTAATTCGTGTTGTTTTTCAACTTTATCTAACAATGCTTTCTCACGTACTTTACCGCTCTTATCTTTCTTAGCGCGTTGGAAAAGTTTTTTATCAATCACGACACCTTCTGTACCATTAGGTGCTTTCAAGGAAGCATCTTTTGCATCACCTGCTTTGTCACCAAAGATAGCGCGCAATAATTTTTCCTCTGGAGTAGGATCAGATTCTCCTTTAGGAGTGATCTTACCTATTAATATGTCACCTTCTTTTACAGTTGCTCCAATACGAATAATACCATGCTCATCTAAATCCTTTGTCGCTTCTTCAGAAACGTTTGGAATGTCAGAAGTTAATTCTTCCTCTCCTAATTTAGTGTCACGTACTTCTAATTCGTATTCATCAATGTGGATAGATGTGAAAAGATCTTCACGTACTACTCTTTCGCTGATTACAATCGCATCTTCAAAGTTGTACCCTTTCCATGGCATGAACGCCACTTGTAAGTTACGACCCAATGCAACTTCACCATCTTTAGTAGCATATCCTTCCGTTAAGAAATCTCCTTTTTTAACTTTTTGTCCTTTTCTAACTGCTGGACGTAAGTTGATACAAGTAGATTGGTTGGTTTTAATGAACTTAGTTAATTTATAAATAATTAAGTCCTCATTGAAACTTACCAAACGATCCATTTCATTACGGTTGTAACGAACATGAATTTCATTTGCATCTACAAATTCAATCACGCCATCTCCTTCAGAGTGTAATTGAATTCTTGCATCACGAGCTGCCTTTCCTTCCAAACCAGTACCTACGATAGGAACTTCTGGACGAATTAAAGGAACCGCTTGACGTTGCATGTTAGATCCCATCAAAGCACGGTTAGCATCATCATGTTCCAAGAATGGAATTAACGAAGCACTCAAACCAACAATTTGATTCGGGGCAACGTCCATGAATTCAACATCCCCTTTATCTAAAATAGGGAAATCACCTGTTTGACGTGAAACCACTTTATCTAAACTAAATTCACTCTTATCATTCAACGGTGAATTGGATTGCGCAATTTTTGCATTATCTTCTTCTTCTGCACTCAAGAAAGTTAAATGCTTCATGTTCACTTTACCATTGTCTACTTTACGGTAAGGAGTTTCAATGAAGCCCATATCGTTGATTTTTGCGTGTACACACAAAGTAGAAATCAAACCAATGTTGGGTCCTTCTGGAGTCTCGATAGTACATAAACGACCGTAGTGAGAATAGTGTACGTCACGAACCTCGAAACCTGCACGCTCACGACTTAAACCACCGGGTCCTAATGCGGAGATACGACGCTTATGCGTGATCTCACTTAATGGGTTGGTTTGATCTAAGAATTGAGATAACTGAGAAGTTCCGAAGAAAGAATTAATAACAGAAGATAAAGTACGCGCGTTGATTAAATCTACTGGCGTAAATACTTCGTTATCACGTACGTTCATACGCTCACGAATAGTACGCGCCATACGCGCTAAACCTACTCCAAATTGAGCATACAATTGTTCTCCTACCGTACGAACACGACGATTGCTTAAATGATCGATATCATCAATCTCAGCTTTACCATTTGTTAAGCGTACTAAATATTTTACAATTTCAATGATGTCATTTTTAGTCAATACTTTTTTCTCAAAAGCTAAATCGTGACCTAACTTTTTATTGATTTTGTAACGACCCACTTCTCCTAAATCATAACGTTTGTCAGAGAAGAATAATTTGTCAATGATACCACGAGCCGTTTCATTATCTGGAGCATCAGCACCACGTAATTGACGGTAAATATGTTGAACCGCTTCTAACTCAGAGTTAGAAGTGTCTTTATTTAAAGTATTGTAGATGATTGCATAGTCGCCACCCACGTCTTCCTTTTGAATGAATACGCTCTTAGCTCCCATTTCGATAATTAAGTTGATACCATCTTGATCTAATACGGTATCACGCTCCATTACGATTTCATTACGCTCAATACTTACAACTTCACCAGTATCTTCATCTACGAAATCTTCTACCCATGTTCTTAAAACACGAGCAGCTAATTTTTTACCAACTTGATTCGCTAAAGTTTTTTTATCCGCTTTCACTTCATCAGCCATTCCAAATAATTCCAAGATGTCCTTATCAGTTTCAAAACCAATAGAACGTAACAAAGTGGTTACAGGGAATTTTTTCTTACGGTCGATGTAAGCATACATCACGTTATTAATATCGGTAGCAAATTCCATCCATGCGCCTTTGAAAGGAATCACACGAGCAGAATAAATTTTGGTTCCATTAGGATGCGTAGATTGTCCAAAGAATACACCAGGTGAACGGTGTAACTGAGAAACTACGACACGCTCAGCTCCATTAATTACAAAGGTTCCGCGAGGTGTCATGTAAGGAATGTTTCCTAAGAAAACATCTTGCACGATGGTTTGGAAATCAACGTGCTCCTCATCATTACAACTTAAACGCAACTTTGCTTTTAAAGGCACAGCGTAAGTTAAACCACGTTCCATACACTCATCAATAGTGTAGCGTGGTGGATCGATAAAATAATCCAAGAATTCCAAAACGAAAATGTTACGTGTATCAGTGATAGGAAAATTTTCCTTGAATACACGGAACAATCCTTCCACATTTCTGCGATCAGGGGTTGTTTCTAATTGAAAGAATTCTTTGAAAGATTCTAACTGAATGTCAAGTAAGTCTGGTGCTTCGGCAACGTGTTTGATTTTACCAAAGTTGACTCTGTTGTTCAAGTTTGTTGTAGACATACGGTATAAACCAGGTTTTATTGCAATAAAATATTTGGTAGCATTTTGCTTAAAGATTGACTATCAGTAACACAGATAAGTGGCCACACTGTAATACCAATAGACAATACGCCCAAAATAAAGGATTGCAAAGTTAAGGAAACTGAAGGACTTTTAAAAACAAATTTTGTACCAAACCCATTGATTTTGAGTATTTTTTTTGAAAAAATGCCAAACTAGGTTAAAATGTCATATAATGTATATATATTATTTGTAAATAACTATTTATCAATATTATTTTACATTATTAAAAATTAATATTCATGCTCCCCTATTTCCTTCCTTTTTTATCTTAGGGTTTCGTTAACAAAAAAGGTCACCCTGGGCGGATGCCCGGGATGACCTTTTTTTGATGCCATCAATATGATGTCAGTACTTGGTAGGGTAAATTACTTTACTTCTACTTCAGCACCTGCTTCTTTCAATTTACCAGCGATTTCATCAGCTTCTGCTTTAGAAACGCCTTCTTTGATGTTTTTAGGAGCGCCATCAACTAAGTCTTTTGCTTCTTTCAAACCAAGACCTGTTAAATCTTTCACTACTTTAACTACGTTTAATTTGCTTGCACCTGCATTCATTAAAACAACATCAAATGCTGTTTTTTCTGCAACTGCTTCAGCACCACCACCTGCTGCAACTACAACCGCTGCTGCTGCTGGTTCGATACCGTAATCCGCTTTTAAAACGTCTGCTAATTCTTGTACTTGTTTTACCGTTAAGCTTACTAATTGTTCAGCTAATGCTTTAATGTCTGCCATGTTGTTTCAATTTTTTCCGCTTTCAAAGCTTATGCTCCAGCGGAAGGTTTAAAAAAATTATTTTAACAATATAAAAACAGCGTATGCTGTAATTAAAATGATTGGGTGGAAGTGATTAGGCTTCCGGTGCTGCTTCTGGAGCGGCTTCCGCTGCAGGAGCTTCTGCTACAGGTGCTTCCGCAACTGGTGCATCTTCTACTTTTGCTTCTTCAACTGCTACTTCAACTGCTGCGGCAACTACTTCTTTTTCAGTAGCGCTGCTTCCGTTTTCAGCGTGGTTTAATAATGCTGCTATGACACGTTTAGCAGGAGATTGTAACAATCCAATTACTTCACCGATCAATTCATTCTTAGTCTTGATCTTAGTTAAAGCAACCAATGTTTCATCACCTACAAAAATATCCCCGTTAATGAAAGCGGCTTTTAATGTAGGACGATCTCCGTTGTTTTCTTTTCTGAAAGCACTAATGATCACAGCTGGATCTTTTGGATTTTCAGAAAACATTAATGCAGTTACATTATTTAATGATTCATACAAACCTGCATACTTCTCACTGTCTAAATTTTCAAGCGCTTTACGGATCAAAGTGTTTTTAGCCACTTTAACTTCTACTTGTTTATTAAAACAAGTACGACGTAAGTTAGAAATTTGTGCAACGCTCAAAGATTCTGTATCTGTGATATAGAAGTTATTGTATTGACTAAACTTTTCTTTTAAAAGTTCAATCACTTCGTTTTTTTGATCTTTGGTCATAACTAATTATATTTTATTCCCGGGTCATTTCCTTTCGGATCACCAGGATTAGTTCATTAATGATTTTGTTTCCAATGAAATACCAGGACTCATTGTTGAAGCCATGCTTACTCCTTTCAAGTATATACCTTTAGAAGAAGATGGTTTTAACTTAATGATGGCATTCAATAATTCAGAACTGTTTTCTGCAATTTTTTCTGCAGAGAAAGAGACACGACCTATTGATGCGTGAACTATACCGGCTTTATCAACTTTAAATGCAATCTTACCGCCTTTCACTTCGTTCACAGCAGCAGCTACATCATTTGTAACAGTTCCTGTTTTAGGATTGGGCATTAAGTTACGAGGTCCTAATACTTTACCTAATTTACCAATCTTAGGCATGACTGCTGGAGTAGCGATGATGACATCGATATCTACCCAACCGCCTTCGATTTTTGTTACAAACTCATCCAATCCAACATAATCAGCACCTGCTTCACGAGCAGCCGCTTCTTTATCTGGAGTACATAATACTAATACTCTTTTAGTACGACCTGTTCCGTGAGGAAGAGATACAGTTCCACGAACTTGTTGGTCTGCTTTTTTAGGATCTACTCCTAAACGAATATGCAAATCAACAGAACTATCGAAATTTGTACAATTAATTTCTTTTACAAGTGTCGAAGCATCTTTAAGGGAATAAAATTTATTCTTATCCACCTTTGCTACCGCAACTTTTCTTTTTTTAGTCAATGACATGTTCATTAAAATTTAAGGTGAATAAAATTAGTTTTCCCAAGGTGCTTTACCATCTACTGTAATTCCCATGGAGCGTGCAGTACCAGCAACCATACTCATTGCACTGTTTAAAGTGAAGGCATTTAAATCCTCCATTTTATCTTTTGCAATAACTTCAACTTGCTCCCAAGTAACTTTACCTACTTTGTCGCGGTTGCTTTCCTTAGAACCTTTTTGGATTTTCGCAGCTTCCATTAATTGAACAGGAGCTGGTGCAGTTTTGATAACGAAGTCGAAAGACTTGTCGGTATACACTGTAATTAAGACAGGAACTACTTTTCCTTGTTTGTCTTGAGTTCTAGCATTGAATTGCTTACAGAACTCCATAATGTTGACACCCTTAGAACCAAGTGCTGGACCTACTGGTGGCGCAGGATTGGCTTGACCGCCTTTCACCTGCAGCTTAACGTAGCCGGAGATTTCTTTTGCCATTTTATTGATTTTATTGGTTAAGCGTCTTAGCCCTTATGGCCTTGACTCCCAAAATCCATCATACTTCGAAAAGTATATTTGGGGTTGCAAAGGTAATAAAAGAACCCTAATAATGTATAAAAATTTGAGATTTATTCAAAAAATACCCAATTGGGGATAGGAAAAGGGGAAGACCGGGTGCAGCAACCGGGAAAGTGTAGGGCAAAAAAAATCCCTTCCGAATAAACGGAAGGGACCTTTTACCTTTTTCCTTCTAACTCAGTTTCTCTACCTGCATGTAACTTAATTCCACTGGAGTAGATCGACCGAATATTTTTACGGTCACTTTCAATTTCTTCTTTTCTTCGTTCACCTCTTCTATGACACCATTGAAGTCATTGAAAGGTCCCTCAATTATTTTAATAGTCTCACCCAAAATGAAAGGCTCGCTGATAGAACCACCCATGTCGTTCATCTCATCTACCTTACCCAACATTTTGTTGACTTCAGATTTTCTTAAAGAAATAATGTTTCCTTTTGATCCTTTACCATCTGTCAAAAAGTGCATTACGTTGGTGATATTGCTAATATGCATTACAATATCATCGGCTAAACGCCCGCTACCATTAGCATCCACTACTTCCATCATAACGTATCCAGGAAAATAGTTTTTTTCGCGCATTACTTTTTTACCCTTTTGAACTTTATACACCTTCTCCATGGGAAGGAATATTTGCTTCACTACGTTTTGCCAATTATTTCTAAGAATATCCTTATCAAGGTATTCCTTAATCTTTTTTTCTTTGCCGCTCACTACGCGAAGCACAAACCATTTGGTATCTGGCGCTGCTTTTGTAGCGGGGGCTGTTGTTGTTAAAACTTCCGTTTCCATGTTACTTAAATAATGAGTATATCAACTTTAATAATTGGTTGCTAGAAAAATCCATTACCCAAACTAATGCAGTTATGATAATAGTTCCTACCAATACGATCACCGTACTTTGTTGTAAATTAGTCCATGTAGGCCAAGTCACTTTTTCCTGTAACTCCAAATAACTTTCTTTGAAGTAGTTGGCGATTTTGTTCATAATTAATTATTTAATTCGGTTCAATTAACTGCTAAGATAACAATTAATATGCAATTTAAATTGCACGGGCACTAGGATTCGAACCCAGATCAAAGGTTTTGGAGACCCGTATGCTACCGTTGCACCATGCCCGTATGAACCAAAAGTCTCTGGTCATTGCAGTTGCAGCGACCAAAGACTTTCAGTTTATATTGTATGTCAATTACTTAATGATCTCTGTAACTTGACCAGCGCCTACTGTTCTACCACCCTCACGGATAGCGAACTTAAGACCTTTTTCCATCGCGATAGGTTGGATTAACTTTACAGTTAAGCTAACGTTATCACCTGGCATTACCATCTCAGTTCCAGCTGGTAAAGAACATTCTCCAGTTACATCCGTTGTACGGAAGTAGAATTGAGGACGATATTTGTTAAAGAATGGAGTATGACGTCCACCTTCATCTTTGCTTAATACGTATACTTCACATTTGAAATCGGTATGTGGAGTGATCGTTTTTGGTGCACAAATTACCATACCACGACGGATATCTTTTTTCTCAATACCGCGTAATAATAAACCTGCGTTATCACCTGCTTGACCTTGATCCAATAATTTTTTGAACATCTCAACACCTGTTACGGTAGAGCTCATTGGACTATCCATCAAACCTACGATTTCAACTGCTTCACCTACTTTCACGATTCCACGCTCAATACGACCTGTAGCAACTGTACCACGACCTGTGATAGAGAATACATCTTCCACAGACATCAAGAATGGTTGATCAATAGGACGAGGAGGCAATGGAATGTAAGTATCTACTGCGTTCATTAATTCTGTAACAGCATCAAGCCATTTTTGCTCTCCAGCCAATGCACCTGTAGCTGAACCACGAATGATTGGTGTTTTTTCACCATCAAATCCATAAATAGTTAATAAATCACGAACTTCCATTTCAACTAAGTCTAACAATTCAGGATCGTCAACTAAATCAACTTTGTTCATGAAAACAACGATTTGTGGAACACCTACCTGACGTGCCAACAAGATGTGCTCTTTTGTTTGAGGCATAGGACCATCTGTTGCCGCAACAACAAGAATAGCTCCATCCATTTGAGCAGCACCAGTGATCATGTTTTTAACATAATCGGCGTGACCTGGACAGTCAACGTGTGCATAGTGACGAGTGTCAGTTTGATATTCTACGTGAGCTGTATTGATAGTGATACCACGCTCTTTTTCTTCGGGTGCACCGTCAATTTCATCGTAGTTTTTCTTTGCTGCTAAGCCTCTTTTAGACAATACGTCTGTGATAGCTGCAGTTAATGTGGTTTTACCATGGTCAACGTGGCCAATGGTACCAACGTTTACGTGGGGTTTCTCCCTCTTAAAGGTCTCTTTAGACATCTTTATTTGTTTTTATGTTTTTTTATAATTGCTGTCAATAGACCACCGAGTCCATCAACCATAGCTTTCAAAATTAATTCAACCTACTCAATTCACCTATTTCCTTTTCACTTTTCCTTGCTTCTACCCTTTTTGAGCCGTTGATGAGAATTGAACTCACGACCTCTTCCTTACCAAGGAAGTGCTCTACCACTGAGCCACAACGGCTTTTAACCAACCGACTTCCAATGTCCCTTCATCAACAAACCAACTGGAGCGGGAGACGAGGCTCGAACTCGCCACCTATAGCTTGGAAGGCTATCGCTCTACCAAATGAGCTACTCCCGCTTAAAAAAAGATCTCGACCATTTTTCGCATTCTGACCTTCGCGGTGCAAAATTACGAAAAATTATGTGGGCAGAGTAGGGTTCGAACCTACGTACTCGTGAGAGAACAGATTTACAGTCTGTCGCCTTTAACCACTCGGCCATCTGCCCATAGTTCTGAGCCGGAAATGGGACTCGAACCCGCGACCTGCTGATTACAAATCAGCTGCTCTACCAACTGAGCTATTCCGGCATAAAGTATCTACATAAAAGAACACTCCCCATTTTTGGGATGGCAAAGGTAATGGAATTCTTTATTTATCAAAATTTTAGGGGCAAATTTTATCCCAAAAGCACTGGAAAATTTGAAATAATTTGAAAATGAAGGAAAAGGAGGCGTCAAAGCCAATAAAAACGCCCATTGTCGAAGTTTTCCAACAATGGGCGTTACCCTATTTGATAAAAAAATTTTATGCGGCGATTTTTTCTTTTTTCTTTACGAGTTGATTGGTGATCGCATTAAAAGCCTTGTCAAATGAAGTTTGAAATGTTTTAGAAGTTGCTTTTACAAAGCATTCTTGTTTTGGAATAAATATTTTGATTTCTACAATTTTGTCTTTGATCACATGTGCCATGTTTTCTATTTTCATGTACACTTCTACTTTCGTTATTTTATCATGAAAGGTTTCCAATTTGTCTAATTTTTTTTGAACAAAGCTGAGTAATTTTTGATCTGCATCAAAGTGCACTGTTTGAATGTTGATGTTCATACAATTTAAATTTAAAGATGATAAACAAATAATTTGAAAAGAACTGATCAGGTGGTTACATCACTTTAACCTGCACTAGTAAGTTACAACAATTTGGAAGCTATTAAAATTTTAAATTTCTTTTGTGAAAACTTTAGGAATTGAACTTACTTATATGAGTTAAAGCTCAAAAAAGACTGACGAGTATCATGCTTTGGGATGCGCTTTGGCAAACACTTCTTTTAATTTTTCAATGGTATTGTGCGTGTATACTTGCGTAGCCGCTAAGCTGCTGTGGCCAAGGAGTTCCTTGACTGCATTTAAATCGGCACCGTTATTCATTAAATGAGTGGCGAAGCTATGTCGTAAAACGTGTGGACTCTTTTTTTGCAAGGTCGTCACTTGAGATAAATATTTTTTTACAAAAGTATACACTGCTCTGGGTTGTAATGGCTTTCCATTTTCTGTAATAAAAAGTTGCGGCGCTTCTTTCCCTTCTTCTGATTTTTGTTGAATGTATAATTTTATTTCTGCGGCTAAGGATTCGCTAATGGGTAATATTCTTTCTTTATTTCCTTTTCCTAAAACTTTGATTTGTTTTTTAGAAAGATCTACTTGATTTTGTTTGCATTGAATTAATTCACTTAAACGCATACCAGTTGCATAAAATAATTGCAAGACTAATTTTTCGGTAAAGCCCTTCCACCCTTCTGCAAAAGAAACATTCATAAACATTTGCTCCATATCATTTTCGGCGACAAATACTGGCAAGCGCTTACTTATTTTTGGACTGATCACGGTTTCCATGGGACTTTTTTTCAAGACCGCCTTTTGAATCTGGAATTTAAAAAAAGATTTGAGGGAAGATATTTTACGATTTAATGATTTACCCGTCATTTCGGCCTCCTTGAGGGAAGCCAACCAGGTACGAACCACCGATCCCGTAATTTGTTCCAAAGGAATACTCCCATATTGAGTTTCGATAAAATCGAAAAACTGAATTAAATCGTTTGAATAGGCTGTTATGGTATGGATTGAATACCGCTTCTCGAATTGTAAGTAATTGAGAAAAGCGTTGACTGGCGTATATCGAGTAATGATGGACATTGCCTTATAAAGATACAAAAGTAGGGGCATAAAAAAAGTCCACCTGTTTAACTAGGTAGACTTTAATATTGTAAATGAAGAACGTGGTATCTAAATACTTAATGAAGTCAAGATTCGAAATCATAAGAAGGTCTATAGAAAATCATGAATAAATCATGAATTAAATCATTAGACCCTATCCTTCAATCTTTCCGCTGAAAATTTGTTGCTTGTAAATCGCCTTTAATACTTCGAAACGACGTTGTACAGATGGTTTCACATAAGCTTGACGAGCACGTAACTTTAATAAAGTCTTACTCTTCTCAAATTTCTTTTTATACTTTTTGAGCGCTTTGTCGATGTTTTCGCAATCTTTTGAATCAATAATTAACATAATATATACCTCCTCAGGTGTTTTTAGGGTAGCAAAGATAGGAATTTGAATGAAATAACCAAATTATCTATAAATCTTTATCATCTATCCCCTTTCCTTTTAAAGCAGATGAAATAGCTTGGTCCATAACACGCTCTGCAAAGGGTCTAGAAATATCGTTTAATTCCTCGGTTTTAGTCTGAATTAAGTTCTTGTCTTCCATAGTGATAGCTAATTGAAGGGCTTGCATGGCGAATGCAGTTTGCTTCAATTCCTCGGGGCTTAATAACGCGCTATTTTTAGTGATAAATTTTTCTGTCACATCGAGCATTTGTTCTGCTTCGGTGCTGGCTTCTACCAAGGCACGCTTTTGAATATCTTCCTTGGCATGGGTAATGCTTTCTAATAATCTTTGTTCCACTTCTTCGTCGGTCAATCCATATTGAGGTTTAATTTCAATAGTTTGAGCTACCCCACTTCTTAATTCTTTTGCTTTTACTTGTAAAATGCCATCTGCATTAATTAAGAAAGTCACTTCCACTTTGGGAAGACCTGCTGGCATAGCGGGAATTCCTGTTAAAGTAAAGGCACCTAATTTACGATTGTCTTTTACTAAATCTCTTTCCCCTTGATAAATTGCAATATTGATTCCTGATTGTGCGTCTTTTTGCGTGGTATATTGCCTTCCTGCTTGAGTCGGTATTTTTGAATTTCTAGGTAATAAAACATCCATCAATCCTCCCATCGTTTCAATGCCTAAACTAAGTGGTGTGATATCTAACAAAAGCATGCTTTGATTATTCCCTGCTAATATATCGGCTTGCACGGCAGCCCCTAATGCCACTACTTCATCAGGATTTACACTATCATTCACTGCTTGTTGGAAAAATTCAGACACAGTTGATTTTACAAATGGCACTCGAGTACTACCTCCTACCATTAGTACCGTATCAATAGCTGCCACCGTTAAACCTGCATCCTGCATTGCTTTCTCGCAACACTGAATTGTTTTTTGAACAATAGGTTGAATCAATGTTTCAAAAACTTCTTTGGTAATGGAAATTTTTTCTCCTGCAAATTCGGATTCAAAAATGGATTGAGTGGATAATGCAATCTTCGCTTTTTCTGCAGCTAATCTTAATTCTTGTTTTAACTGCGTGTGCTGATCTAAATGATCTAAAGACCATTGCTTCATCCAATATTCAATAATGGCACGATCTAAATCGTCTCCTCCTAAATAAGTATCTCCATTGGTGCTTAAGACTTCAAATATGCCATTGGATATTTTTAAAATAGAAATGTCAAATGTTCCTCCCCCTAAATCATACACTGCGATGGTTTTATCTTCGGTTGGATTCATTCCTAAGCCATAGGCTAAACTTGCGGCAGTAGGTTCGTTGATAATTCTTAACACATCTAAACCTGCTAGCTTTCCTGCGTCACGCGTAGCTTGTCGTTGTGTGTCATTAAAATAAGCTGGCACCGTAATGACTGCTTTAGTCACGGGTGTTTTTAAAATATGTTCAGCCCTCTTTTTTAATTCACTTAATATAAAAGAAGATAAATCAATGGGAGAATAAAATTGATTTCCCACTTGCACTTTCACTAAACTATCTCTATTATCATCAATAATTTTGTACGCGAAAAAATCCTGATGCTCCCGAATGTCTTTATAACTTTTACCCATTAATCGCTTTGCACTAAAAATGGTGTTTTGTGGATCAGATTCTAAATATGGTTTTGCTTGCGCTCCTACTTCGGCATTTCCAAAAGCATCAAAATGCACAATGCTTGGAACCATGCTACTTCCATCAAATTCCTTTAATGCAGTAGGTTGTTTGGTATCGGGATGGATGATGGCTACTAAACTATTGGTGGTGCCCAAATCAATACCCACAATAATTTCAGGTTGTTGCAAACTTCCTGTTGCAATATTAATTCCAATCTTAGCCATTTAAAAAATTTTACAAATGTACTACCCTCACTCCTTTTTATCCTTGCGAATTTAGGAATGATTTATGCTGTAATGTGAATCAATTCGGTTTTTGAAAAAGTATCATGTAAGGGTTTATCATTCCAGGCAAGGCCAAACATGGATAATAACGTGGTGCGCACCGTTGCTCTTATAACAAACTGTCCTATGTTAGGGCGTTTCCCATTATATGAAATCACTTTGGTATGTGTGATCATTTTGGCGGGTGTTTGTAAAAAAATAAGTTCTAATAAGAAGGTGTATATCCATGTGGTAGCAAAAAAGAAATACCCAAAACGGATACCTCTAAATCCCCAATTGTACACATAAAAATTATAGCTTCTGTATAAGATAAAAGACAAAATAAATATAAAAAGGGTGTCCAAAAAGAAGTGTAAAATTCGGGTTCCTTCGCCAATTGTTGATTTGATCGGGTTCATGATGCAAAAATATTGCATTTTAGTAGTTATTTTTGCC
>Ga0214919_10003786_pt1 | contig 22536 bp, 29 predicted proteins | sample LL1503_MetaG_FD_177994 | JGI IMG/M metagenome (GOLD analysis project Ga0214919, IMG submission 177994) | Freshwater microbial communities from Lake Lanier, Atlanta, Georgia, United States - LL-1503 | ecosystem: Environmental > Aquatic > Freshwater > Lake | place: USA: Georgia | collected... | reverse complement strand
ATTTGACCTAAGAACTGACCCAGAAATATTCTCAAAAGATACAAAAGAATTATCTCTTCCTCCCACGGTTGCCGAAGAGCCTGAAAAAGAAGAAGAAGAAACGAAAGAAGAAAAGAAGGAAGAAGAAAAGAAGGAAGAAGAAAAGAAAGAAGAAGAAAAGAAGGAAGAAGAAAAGGAGGAAGAAGAAAAGGAGGAAGAAAAGAAAGAAGAAAAGAAAGAAGAAAAGAAAGAAGAAACGAAAGAAGAAACGAAAGAAGAAAAGGATGAAGAAACGAAAGAAGAAAAGAAGGAAGAAAAGAAGGAAGAAAAGAAAGAAGAAAAGAAAGAAGAAAGTAAGGGATTAATTAGAAGAATATTTGGGAAAATTACAAAACTATTCGGGTATTAAGAAATAATTAATGGCGAAAATGGAAATATGGAATTATATTTATACGAAATATAATTTTATTGTAAGCACGCATTGCCGTTCTTGCAATACCACTTATTCATGTTTGCGATTTCATAGAACAGATGTAAAAAGACTCCTGTCAAGAACAACAAAATCCCCAATTGTATCATTTCTTTTTTCATCGTTGGCGAGTTGGCGTGTTGAGCATGGTGCCCAAGTACGTAATGTATGAGTAAACCCATCAGCAAAGAGGATATACCTACAATAAACGCTTCGACTACAAATTTTATACTCATTATAGTCATTGTTTATTATTTAGTTTATTATTTAGTTTATTATTTTATTATTTTATTATTTATTATAGTAATAATATTTACACAATAAAAATAAATGGTATAATAGAAGGTACAACACCAAATAACGAAAACAAACAAAGAAGATAGAATGCGTCCCATGGATTACGGGTAATAATGTGTGCAAATGAAAAAAATAATAGCATATTGTGAAAGGGTTGAATCGGTTGATTCATATACATATAAGTAGGAATCGTGGTAATTGCCCATTGGAAAAATATGACATATATACCAGCCACTAAATATACGATACTCTCTCCAGGATAAAGTTCTTTCATATCTTAAATATTCTTAATAATATTCTAAGAATATTCTAAGATTTATATCATTTTTATAAGATTATATTGGTTTCGACGCCATTATGATCGCTATAAGGGCTTTCGATCGTTTTCGTCTTCTCCAAACATATATCTTTACTGGTAAAAAAATAATCAAAAATTAACCCTTCGTAGCCAAACTGTTTATTATATTGCGAATGCCCCGTTTTAAAATCGATGTAGATGGTGGGACTGAGAGGATTATAAATATTCAAATTTTGTACAGATGGCATATACCTCTTTTTCATGTAGGTGATATCAATATTAAAATCTCCCCCTATGAAGAATGAGCCACCAACGTATTCAACATATTCAAATAACTCATCAATTTGGACGAAGGCATATGGGTCGCATTTATCATAATCAGACGATTGAAGATGAGTATTGATGACTTGTATCGTTTTGTCGCCGATTGCGATCCACGCAATTAAGAAGCCTTTTTCTGCAAATCGATCGAATGTTAGCGGATTGCATTGTTTGTAGGGTAGAAATAAATTTTTCTTAATCGGATATTTTGATAAAATCACCAGGCCACTATTTATTAGATTAATACCCTGTAATGTTCCTCTGCAAATATAGTATTCGGGAAAATTAATTTCCAATGCAGAAAATGTCTCGTCATAGCATTCTTGAAGGAGGATAATCGAGTATTGTTTGCAAATCGTACGTAGCGTCGAAAATGTTTTAGGAGACCACGGGAATTTTTGAATGTTGTATGTGAAAATAAAGGGAGATAGCAGTTGAGATTTTTGGGATAACGATGAAGATGATGAAGATAAAAAATGTTCTGTCTGGGGAACATAAGTCGATCGTATCGTCTTTTGGTAATAAATCCAAGAAAGAATGAGGATAATAAGAAGAATTATAAAAATCACCGTCACGCAAAGAATCACAACACGATCTATCATTTAATATTATTTAATATTGGTTAAATATTAAATCTTTATATCCTTATATATTCCTTACTTATATTACGCACGGCAAACGCATTGTTTTGGTTTCAGTTGATTTACCAATCGACTCACCTCTTTCTTAGAAAGTTTCTTAGCCGAGTGGGCCTTACCAGCATGCGCCTTCTGAGCCGAGTGAACCCTGCCGGAGTGAGCATGTGCCTTCTTAGCCGAGTGGGCCTTACCGTGAGCCTTGCCGGCTTGTGCCTTCTGAGCCGAGTGAACCCTGCCGGACTGAGCATGTGCCTTCTTAGCCGAGTGGGCCTTACCGTGAGCCTTGCCGGCTTGTGCCTTCTTAGCCGAGTGAACCCTGCCGGACTGAGCATGTGCCTTCTTAGCCGAGTGAGCTTTTACAGAGTGAGCGTGTGCCTTCTTAGACGAGTGAGCCTTGCCAGCATGTGCCTTCTTAGCCGAGTGAGCCTTGCCGGCTTGTGCCTTCTTAGCCGAGTGAACCTTTCCGGCGTGTGCTTTTTTAGCCGAGTGAGCCTTGCCGGCTTGTGCCAATCTGACCTTTTTATCATTTATTTCTTTTTGTAATTTAGCAACTTCTTTTCTCAAATCGACAATCTTAAAGACAGGTTTAGAAATATTTTTAACTCTAACATTATTTACAACTGAGTGAGAATTTGAATGAGCATGATTCGCTTTCTTTACCGGAGCATGAGCTTTCTTTACCGGAGCATGAGCTTTCTTTACCGGAGCATGAGCTTTCTTTACCGGAGCATGAGCTTTCTTTACCGGGTGGGAGTGAGAATTATGAGAATGAGCATGACGCGGGTCAAGTGAATGAGAAGGGTTTGGATTCATGCCATATGTAAACCAGGGCTTACGCATAACAGTAATTCCCAGAAGTTTACGAGAGTTTGACGAGATCGATTCAGCCTCTTCTTCCGAAACATCCGATAAAAACTCAAAAGATAATTTTGTATCCACAACGATGTGAGAGGCGACATTGTTATTTGAAAAACAATCGATGTACGATGGGTCGTTTACAATCGTCATGGTATGAAGAGTACTGGTAAGGTCGTTCATCGCATAAGAAACCGATGAGGCAATAGGCGCATTGGTTTGACTGTTTACGTAAACTTGTGTCTTAAACGGCGACGATAAAACGGCCATCGTTTTCCACAATGTTACCAAAGAACAAAGCATTTTATTAATACAAAAAATATTCTTTAAAATAAAAGAAAATCTACGGATTTTCTTTTTTATTTTTCTTTTCTTTTTTATTTTTCTTTTCTTTTTGTTTCTTTTATTTTTCGTTTCTTTTCTTTTTTTAAAATTTTAAATCGGGAAATCTGCGTCCCACACGGCATTCGGGTGGGACTCGTCATTCTCATCTACACGAACCCAGTGAGACTGACTCTCCTTGACGAGTAGTTGAAAGTACCTAATGAACTTATCTGGTTCACGTGTGTTGATCATCGACCTACTCGAGAGAAGAACACGAAATCCGATCGGCATTTCGAGAAAGTTATTCATTACACGCATAATTCTCATCTCCTCTCCGTTAAAGGATCGAACAAACCCTTTTACGCTGTATGACAAGATTTCTTCCATATTCTTTGTTGTATTGTATGATTTGTGGTGAAATAATCAATTTTATTTCATTTCTTTTTATTTTTTTTATTCTTTATTGCGAAAAGCCATTACCATCAAAAATACGATGACGAAAAGGATTAACCCAACGATAATCGTAAGAGTTCGATTGCTGAGACGATTCATCTTTGACTTTAAACTAAAATTATTTACACTGTCATTATTCATATCTTCAAAAAACGTGCGAGAAGGCCGATAGGCCACTACGCCACGCTGAGCAATCATCAAAGAAATATAACTGTCTAACTGATCAACCATCGGAAACACATGGGAAAGAAGTTTTGTCGCACCTTTTTTATTGATGATATAGGCGTGTGTTCCGAAGGTCATGTCCGCGACTTTATAGGTCATATGGCCCATGTGTAAATCGCGTTGATAATTTCCGTACGGCTTTTCGAAACCCAAAAAGAGAAACTCCCAGTCTGGGTCAACAAAATCAATTTCGGTAAGAAACCGATTAATTGTGTTAACGGTGTCAACTGGTGTTGCTCCTTCTTCCAATACTAAAATTGTTTGATTATCCGGCGCGTCCGATAATGCTTTCCATATTTCGACGTGCGATAAATAGGTTGAAATTTCGGATGTCGTTTCGAATTCATTGTCATTTCTTGCACCATGTTCCATCGAATATTGAACCGATGGGTATGTCATGGCATCTACTTGGTCTTGGGGAATATTAGAGACGGGAACTGCTTTTACGATTTGGGGAAGAATACCAATTCTGGATAGATGGTCGACTGTTTTTTTACTTTTCATTGGATTACGAGGGTCCGTAATGAGATACGAAGGTAAATTGGTAATGTCTTTCATTTATTATTTATTTTTTTATAATTTGTAATATTTGTAATATTTGTAATATTTTATATATTTTAATATAAATGATGAATCACCTGGTTGTATTTGGCGTTTGTTTACTAATCACATCGGTGATGTCGATCGCGACTTGTGCCATCGCAATACAATGCTATAACAAGTGTGATAATCCAAAGATGAATACAGAGCATCCTCAAAATAAAACATTTCTAATCATCAACTTGATCTTATCAATTGGAATGGTATTTGTAAGTATTTATATATGCAAAAATGCAATGTCGACTTCTATATCTATGGGAGGTATGACCGGAGGATTAGGCGGAGGATTAAGCGGAGGATTATCAAAACTATTGGGGGGTGGTTTATGATTATAAAAAATTACAAATCACGATAGCGTAATCCATCTGGTAAACCAAATCTTTTACCTGTATTCATTTCACCCGGGATATGATCGCTATGATTCTCAATCTTCTCAATCTTCTCAATATACTTAATCTTCTCAATATCCTTAATATCCTTAATATCCTTAATATCCTTAATATCCTTAATATCCTTAATATCCTCAATATCATATTTTTTCTCGTATTTTTTCAATTTATCTTCCAACATAGTAATGTATTCTTGTTTTTCGCGTAGAAGTACGTAATATTCTTCTATTTTTTCTTGATATATTTTTCTATCGCTATCAATAATATATTTTACACAGTTTGATAGATGAGCATGAAAATCACCACGTTTCATCGAAATGTGATTACAAGATTTGCATACGAAATCCGACTTAATTTCACCTCCTCTCGATGTTATACATTTTTTATTTCGTTCGAGATGCGTTTTCAGAGTATATTTTGATGAAAAGGTTTTATTACATGTATCACATTGAAATTGATATGATGATAATGATGATAATGATTCCATTTTATTATATATTTTTTATTTTAGATAAATGGTATCTCGATCTCCTAATAAAAGGTCACGGACAACTAAAAAGTCGAGAAAATCAAGGTTAAGAAAGGTAAGAACGACCAAAAAGTCAAAAAAGTCAAAAAAATCAAAAAGATCGAATAAAAAAAGATCATATAAAATGGATCCTAAAAATGATAGTGTAGGTATATTATGGGAAGGATGTATGGTTTGTGGTGAGATACCAGCCACGCACGTGTTACCTATTGGAATTCGAGAAGAATTAATGTACGTAGTATGCAAAGATGATCTTAAAAAAGCCAAATTAGAAAGACTCGATTACGAACGGCTTCATGATATGATACCAAATAACAAAATATTTGACCATTCTTGGCTAGTTGAAGGAGGGAATCGTGTTCCACCTTAAGATCCAGATGCATAAATATAAAAAAGATTTATGAGTTTTTTATATATAATTAAAATAAATGGCATCCAGATCCAGAAACACGTATGCATCTCCTCCTCCACGTGTTAGACATGAAAATATAAGTCCGAATTCTCCTAAGTCTCCGAAGTCACCTTATTTTCCTGATTCTCCTAAGTCACCTTATTTTCCTGATTCTCCTAAGTCTCCGAAGTCAAAGAATTCTCTTCACTCACACGATACCCGTCTTACACTTTTTAGAAAAAAGCAGTCTTGGTTGGAATCTATTTCTCATGATAAAATATGTTCGCTATCATCTTTTGGTAAAATAAAGCAATTTACAGAGGGTGCTGTAGGGAAATCGTTTGGATCTAAAGATACGAATATCGCGATCAAAGTCGTAGACAAAAATGAACGATCTGAAAAAGAAATAGAATGGTATAACTATTTTACCAAGTATGTGGCGGAAGAAGGCGGATTTCCACATTTTCCTCTAATTTATCAGGTTTCTGAATGCGATGATGTATCCTTGACAAAGACCTTTGGTTCCACAACAATTGTTGAACCCGTTAAAAAAAATGCATTTCTTATATTATCAGAATTGGCAGAAGGAACATTGAAAGACGTTATTTCAAAATTGTCAGAAGAAGAAATGATGAGTATGATTTTCCAAGTATTAATGGGATGTTTAGTATTAGAAAATAAAAAGGTAATCCACAATGATTTGGAACCGGCAAATATTTTATTTTATTCTCGTGATAAATCTCCATCTTTTTTTGAACATCCAGAGTATATTGAATATATGTTAGGCGATATCACCATTCGCGCACCGCATCATAACCGTTTATATGTATTATGGGATTTTGGAATGATGGTAAATATAAATAAACGTGAAGAAGAAGAAGATCCTCGCAAAGAAAATGATATGATCAGTACATTAAATAACGATTTGAAAATGACGTTTTTGCCTCGTCTTTCGACAAATTATGTGAAATATACGAGAAAATATAAGAAATTGCAAGAATTATTCAAATTCGTTGATTATAATTATAAATTAAAAAAATTAAATGATGTTTCTGCTATCATTCAATTTATGATGGAGAATATGGAAAACATTGAAATAATAGAAATGTGAGTGAAAAATGTGAGATATAAGATATATAAGAAATATAAAATAATAAAAAGATGTCTTCTTACCTTCTTTACTATAATTTTTATCAATTCTATAAGAAATATTCGAAATATTCTAAGAATTGATAAATTCATTGCTTAATTCTCATTTATTTTTTATATAAAAATATAAAAAAATCGTTTTAAATGACGCAATGGTATTAAAGAAATATGGAAGAGAATAAATATCATACGCTAATTCTTTCTGGCGGTGGTACGAAGGGATTATGTATTTTAGGGGCTCTTCAGTATATGCAAGACACGAAACGCTTAGAATGTGACAGCATCAAACGTTTCATCGGAACGTCGATTGGTGCCATCATTTCCTATTTTTTGGCCATTGGCTATACCCCGATGGAATTGGTAGTTTGGCTTTGTTCGCACAATGTATTGGAATCTTTATCCATGAATCACTTTGATGGGATTTTAAAGGGAGATGGGGTGTACAATTACGCGACGTTGCATAAGGAGTATGAAGTGATGACAAGAGAGAAGATGGATTTTATCCCTACCCTTCGAGGTGTAAAAGAACGGTTTGGGAAAGAATTGGTGATGTGCACATACAATTTTACAAAGAAAAAGAAAGAATATTTAGGATGGCGTACACATCCTGATTTATCTTGTTTGGACGCGATGAGAATGTCAAGTAATTTGCCTTTTATTTTTAGTCCTTTCTGGTACGAGGGAGACGAATATATTGATGGCGGGATCGTTGAAAATTTTTCATTCACGTCGATCCCGAAATTAATAGAGATGGAGAAAGAGCTCGAAAAAATAGATATTCAGGAGGATAAAAAAGAAAACGATAAAAAAGAGAGCGACAATATCGACAATATTGACGATATTGTGAATGTTACAATATCGATAATTCAGGTTGAGAAAGAAAAGGAAAAAGAAAAGGAAAAAGAAAAAGAAAAAATGGACGAAAAGAATAAATATAAAAAGATATGTGGAATTTGTCTTAATAATGAAATTCCAGAATATAAACCCGACGATGAGAAGAAGGAAAAGGATAAAGAAAAGGATAAAGAAAAGGATAAGGATAAGGAAAAAAAATATAATAAAATCACAGCCGTACTAGATAAGGTGTACGATTTGATGATGGTTCCTATTTCCGAATACGAAAACGTTATGATTGACAAATATCGCGATGTGATTGAATTGATCACCATTCATGCCAAAGGCATTAAAATTTATACGTTTCAATTACCTTCTTCTGAAAAATTAGAGCTATTTTCGGTTGGATATAATCAAGCGAAAGAACATTTCCGACTTTAAATTTTTTTATTTTCTTTTCTTTTTTATTTTCTCGAAACTTTTCTAACCTTTCTCATTTTTCTTGATTTCTTTCCGGATTTTCTCATTTTTCTGGATTTCTTTCCGGATTTTCTTGATTTTCTTGATTTCTTACCAGATTTTCTGGATTTCTTTGACTTAAAAGCCAACGGGGGACCCATAGGTCCTTCGTAGGCTACCTTTCCTCTAGAGCTACGAGAAAGTTTACGTAGACGGCAACTTTGGGTAGGAGCGACCCATTCGCAGTTCGGTTCATAACCGCACAATTGCTCATTTCCTGAACGATTAATGCAATCATCTGCTTCAATCGTTCTGCGATTCGCTCTATTTTTTGTCGAGCTCTTTCTCTTAGAGCTCTTTCTCTTAGAGCTCTTTCTGGATTTAAACCACAAACCTGCGTCTGCTCCCAACTTTGCCATCTTTGCAGCATCATCGTCGGCTACTTGTTCATCTTCAACTGCTACTGCGTGATGAGTTGTCAGTGTGCCGAAACCAGATTCGTGTGGTTGAACTACGCGCGTTTTCAGCCGACCTGACGAACTGTTCTCCTTCTGTTTGTCATCTGCTCTTTGTTTCATCACTTTAGCTTTTTTAGCTTGATACTTATCTTGAAAAAACTTTGGAACGTCACCAGCCATAAGCTCATTCAACCTTCTAATACTTTTAGATCTTCGATTTTTGCATCCATTATATTTTTGCCAATGACATTTATCATCGTCACAATTATTTTTGTTACGTGATGAACATGTGTTAGTCTTCGAGCTCGTTCTCTTAGAGCTAGTTCTCTTAGAGACTTTTTTAGAGCTAGTTCTCTTAGAGACTTTTCTAGAGCTCTTTCTCTTAGAGACTTTTTTAGAGCTAGTTCTCTTAGATACTTTTTTAGAGCTAGTTCTCTTAGAGACTTTTCTAGAGCTCTTTCTCGAGCTTTTTCTAGCTTTGAACGCCAATTTATCGTTGTTAAAGTAAAAACGGTATTTAGCGAGGTTAGACATTTATTATAAAAATAAAAAAATAAATTATAAACATTACATTAAACAAAATAAAAAATGAATATTACATTAATATGGACGCCTGATATTTTTTCAAATTCATTATGTTCGTCTCTTCCCCAATTTCATTCATCGTTTCTTTCGAAACAGCTAGAAAATGAAACAATTGACTTTATTTGTGTAGCCCGTGATGACAACACAATTTCTACAGCCTATTCCATTCGTGAACATATCAATTCGCGAAATATATACGTTCTTCCATATATCAGTTCAAAAAACGACTCTTTCGGCCTAAAATTAGAAGATAGCACATGGGTGTTAAAATACAACAAAAGCGATCATTCCGGTCATTCCAATGATAAGAATGATACGAATAACAAATTCACAAATCCTCTTGGGTCGACAAAATTCGAAGAGGTATGCCTTCCCTATATTAAGAATTTACTGATTGTAAAAAATATTTCAAAAAATTCAAAAAAGCCCGATTTTACGGTTCTAATTGTTTCCGATACTGATTTTTTGAGACAATATTTTTCATGTGACATCGAACCGGGACAAATTTACTGGCAAAAATTTGTTTATAATGAACTCTATGATATTATCCCTAGTCATCGTAAAAATATGCCCATCGAACAAATTGGAAAATGGTATACAAAGTATTCCAATTCGATTAACATCGAATCATTTAAAATCTTTTTGTAGAAATAAAGAAATAAAGAAATAAAGAATGTCAGAATCTCAAAAGAATAAGGAGGAAAATAAGGAGAATAAGGAGAATGAGTCGAATATATGCCAAACATGTTTGTACCGAACAGTAGGTTGTGGAAAATGTTCGACGGGATTTATTTGTTGTCCAATATTTGCATGCATTAGTTTATGTTTAGGGGTTGGTAAGACGATTATCGGGTGTGTAACATGCGATTGTTCCGAAACGTTTTTCATAGAGAGGGAACAATTATGTCGTTGTTATGGAGTTGGCACCGCGATGTCTCTGTCAACCGAAATGATATTGACGGGAGTAGGGGAAATGTGCACAAAACCAGTTCACATTTCGCAAAGAAAGGTCGACGGGAATAAAAATAATATATAAATATTTTTAAAAATATTTATAATTTTTCGCGAATGTCTACCATGACTTGGTGATAGAAATGGCTAATTATCGGGTCACAATCCGCCAATACAAACTTTTTAAGGTAGGTAAGACGCAATTTTGGTAGGATATTGTGGAGTGTCATCTTTGTCTCTAAAAATACAGACAGAATCTTACATTTTTGTTCATAGGTGCGTGTAGTATCATTGTATAGATCGAGAAGAGACGGGTAAACATTATATTTTTCATTTTTATGATTTTGTTGATTACATTCGACCCGCGTCGTAATCGGATCGGTATAGATAAGCCATTCGTAATAGTGATTGCGATCCGTATTGATATAGTTGAGGTAGATGTTTTTATGAATTTTAGAAAGGAATTGATATTGGGTGGTATTAAACGGCGACCTTTTTTTCTTCCATTTCGCGCGAAGATTGGGACGGAGAAGATGGCACTCGTTAACATAACTAACGGATTCATGAAATTCATAGGGCAAAATTGTATAAATCGCCGACACCGCTACCATACTACTTCGGCCATGACCGCCTCTGCAGTGGAGATAGATTTTTTTGCCTGAAAGATATCTTTCCTTTATCGTCGTAATCAATTTGCAATATGTTTCGGGGGAATTCGGGATACTATGATCGTCAATCGGATAGGAAATAATTTCGACCGGTCGTTCGGGAAAACCCGGAGGGGCATCGACGATACGGTATAACTCTTGTTCACCGGTATGTGTAAGATTGACGATAACGTTAAAGCCATTTCCAGCCAACCGATTCATCATTCGTTGGTTGGGAAAGGGGCCAAAATAGAAACGATCCGGAATCAAACAACTCACCCAATCATAAAGAGAATCCTCCTCTTCAAATAGAAACATTTTCGCTTTTTAATATAATATTCTTATATTATTTCTTGAGTCTTTAAAGGTCGATTTTATATTTTTTTTTATTCTTTTATTTTTATTATTTTTTATTATATCTTTAATTAATTTAAAATTTACGGTTCAAAAGCAAGTTGCTTGAGATTGGCGCCATCAGAAATAAACATTTTACCGAGACCAGTTGCGTTAGATGTCATGACAACTGTACCAGCGGCGAGACTTGTCACGTCATTGTTTGCGACAGCCGATGTGACCGATTTAATCAACAAGCCGTTGTTCAAACGGATATCGGCCGTGTCAAAAGGTACATTGGGAGCTCCGGCAGGGCCGTTAACAATGTTTAGCATTTCCAAGTTCAAACCGTATTGAAAGCCACTACCAGCGGTAGAGTTGGCCATTCTTACAGCGTAAGCAGATTCTGCATGAGAAACGCCAGAATCACCTTCAATGTAGGCGATAACAGCCGCATCGGCAGTGTTGGTCTGTGGTTGAATCGAAGCCAATACGGCTGTTTTCATTTGAGCTGCATTAGTGCCGATAACAGCGTAATCAGCGCGAATGGCCGATACGTTGATACCGGCCTTCGCAAGATTGCCGCCGAGAACGCGGGCGCGAGCGGCCTGAACAGTCGAAATATCGGCGGCGCCCGTTCCACCAAATGCCGAATCGATCGTAACCTTCGAATAGGCACCGTTAACGTATGTACCAGACCCACCTAACGCCGTTACATTGATGTCAACCACACCTTGTGCGCTAATGCCCGTTGCGTTATCAACGTTCACAGCAGTAACATTCAACACAGGGGCCGCCAAGGAAGAGGCGGTGATGGCACCTGCCGAGACACCAGCGAGACTGCTGGAACCGGAAACCGACAAACCGCTTGCACCAGCGGTCAAGGACAAACCAGACACGGCGCCGGTGGCCGCCAAGGAAGAGGCGGTGATGGCACCGGCCGAGACACCAGCGAGACTACTGGAACCGGAAACCGACAAACCGCTTGCACCAGCGGTCAAGGACAAACCAGACACGTCGCCGGTGGCCGCCAAGGAAGAGGCGGTGATGGCACCGGCCGAGACACCAGCGAGACTACTGGAACCGGAAACCGCCAATGAAGATGCCGACACGGCCGCCGTATTGAGGGTACCGCTTACATTAGCACCACCATAAAGGTTCATACCATTATTAACGGTCATCAAACCATTATTGTTCCACGTAACAACTGGAGCAGTGTTTTGACCATTTGTCAAGAGACCAATTTCATTGGAAAAGCCGTTGAGTTGAATAACATATTTGCGATCGACAGTTGCATTTTGATAGGCTTGATTGTTGAATGAAATTGCATTACGAGGGTTAGTAAAAGACCAGGCGTCATTAATACTGCCACTAGAAAGTTCTGCGCGGCCAACCAATTTAAGTTCGTTGCGACCATATTGAGAAGCATTGTTTTGAATGAGAACCGTGTTGGTAGCGTCGGAGGCGCCAGGGCCATATACGCTGAGTAATGCACCACTAACATTCAATGTAGAAAGACTGCTGGTGCCGGTAACCGTCAAACCGCTAGAGCCAGCGTTTACGGACAAACCAGAAATGTTACCAGAATACAGGCCATTGCTAGCGCGAATGTCACCAACGACATCTAATTTTTGTGCGGGGGTTGTCGTACCGATACCAACGTTACCGCTTTTGTCAATACGCATTCTTTCGCCTGAACCTACGAAAGGAAAATGCGTGTGGAATGCGACATAACCGTTAGCGCCAGTGACGTTAGGTGCACCGAGAGACATACCTTGGAAACCGCTATCGTCGGAGATAACCGAGCCGTCTACTACCGAGGTGATACCGACATAGCACGAGCCGGCGCTTTTGCTCAAGTCGGAAAGAGAAATACCGGTATTGACCCCCGTATTTTCAAGTTTCACTAAATTGTTTTGTAAGCTTGATGTACCTACACCAAGAGAGTCGACGACAGCAACTCCTGTAACATTCAAAGCGGCCATCGTTCCGTACGTTTGAAGAGCGACAACGGCTGACGAAATGTTTGCGACCGTTGTATTGTCTGCGACGGACGAACCGTACGTCGATGTATAAACGAGACCTGACATTTATTATATCAAAAAAAAAAGTTTTTTTTTATAATCTAAAAAAGTAATTATAAAATATAAAATAGATAAAAGATAAAATGTTTCTTGAATTTATTATCTTCATTCTGAGCATCTTACTTATCATCGTCGAGGAAAAAAATAAGCATATCGTACGCATTCTTACTGAACAAATTCAATATGAACGTAATCGTAATGTTTCTCTAGAAGACAAAGAAGACAAAGAAGACAAAGAAGACAAAGAAGACAAAGAAGACAAAGAAAATAAAGAAAATAAAGAAGACAAAGAAGACAAAGAAGACAAAGAAAATAAAGAAAATAAAGAAGACAAAGAAAATAAAGAAGACAAAGAAAATAAAGAAGACAAAGAAAATAAAGAAGACAAAGAAAATAAAGAAGACAAAGAAGAATACGATGATATGCCTGCTTTGGTTTGCGCAACATGTCATTCAGCCGACTGTGAATGTGAAAAGAAGAAACTTGAGTAAATGTGATAAAATAATTTATAATTATTTTATTTTTTCGTTGTCTTTTTTATACTTTTTCTTTTTTTTTCTTTTTATTATTATTTTTTTTATACTTTTTCTTTTTAGCGGGGGACGGCGAACCTGGCATTCAGATCACGTACCGCAAGGAGGGTTCGATTAGCCACCTCATCGTGTTGCGCGCCATTGAACTTCTTCCACTGCGATTGCTCCTGCTCCGAAAGCTCACGCCACATCTTTCCCATTTCGCGCGTAACATCCTTAGCATCCATGTCGGGATGCGCTGCGCGAATTTCAGGGCGCTTTACGTTGCAAAAAAGAATGTACGCCGTCAGAGGACGCTTTGGCGCATTTGGGTCCTTCTCCTTCTTTGTCTTCTTCTCCTTCTTTCCTGACTCATTCTCGTTATCCGAACCCTCTGAATTCGAGTCGTCCGCTGAAGCAACGGCAACCGAAGCCTCCTTCTTGTAAAGCTCACGATCGGTAGCGGCTTGTTGAGTATACGGAAGCTTCTCATCGTCCGACATCGCCTTCCACATGCCACCCAGGGTTTTGGCAACATCCTTGGGTTGAATCTGAGGATTCTTGTCCTTGACAGACGCCGACATCTTCTTGACAAAGAGAAAATAGCTAGACAAGGGTTTCTTGGGAGCGTTAGGATCCTTCTTCTCCTTCTTTTCTTTCTTCTCCTTCTTTTCTTTCTTCTCCTTCTTTTCTTTCTTCTCATTCTTAATATTCTTAGCAGTTTCGGAATCCTGCAACGTCTTCAGCTCAGCCGACAGTGTGTTCTTAAATTCGAGAATGAGAGAATCGAGATCGGCGTGACGCTTCTTCGGAACAAACTCGCTAAGCTTTTCACGGAGAGTGGCAGTGTTAGACTCGAATGAATTGATAAATGATTGCATTCTGTGGGTTCTTTGGGTTGTGATGGGTTATAAATAGTAACCCGAATTTCCCCCGTAAATCAATTTTATTTTTTTCACATTTTTCGGGGGAAATTTATATTCGAATGAAAAAATAGTCAAATATAAGTTGTTGATAGTAGACATGAATGTTATGATTTTCTCCTAGATGTCCAACGATTAAGTTGAGAACATCGGTAAGCACGATTCGATATGATTCTAATTCCTCGCGAGTCGCTTCTCCCAATGTGTAACTGCTTCGTAAAAAGAAATCTTTCCATCCGTCAATTATATTGGTAAGGATTTTCCGAGGGTTTAATGTCGGTAAAAACTCGTGAATCAGTTCGGGAAGATGATCGACTAATATACGTTTGGACATTACATAGTAAAAAAACGGTTCCATATCATGATTTTGTTGGAAAAACGACCGAACAACGAAAAGAATATTTTCATGTGTGTTTACAAAAAGGTTCCATATTTGGTCAGCATTCTCATATTCATTCTCTTCATTTTCTTCGTTATCTTCATTATCTTCGTTCTCTTCGCTATCTTCATTATCTTCGCTATCTTCATTATTTAAATCCATTATTCTTTATTTATTCTTTTTATTTTTAATCCATTATTTTTCTTTTTCCGAGGAGCACACTGGGCATTCTCATAAGTCAAATGATACCCACTACATCATTAATCTCTCATTTATTATGATTATTCCTCTAAAAATAAATTATCGATTTTCGTATCATCTCCGATACATAAAAACATTTATAAGCATTGATAAGATGCCATATACAGTGACGTATACCCGTCTGACATCGTTGATGAATAATATAGGAAATTAAATTATAGAATATAAATGTTATCATTGTCGACATTGATATCATGCACCCAAGATATACATCGTATAGAAACCATATGAAAGCCATGGCATAATCAAGTACACTTATATAATTTTCTAAATTTTCCGAAATGGAATGATAAAGCACCGATAAGATGCTTGATGTTAGGATAATTATGATATACCACACCAGATCATAATTCTTAGTCGGAAGAATGGGAAGAATACTTATAAAGTGTGGAAGAGTCGTTAGAACGAGAAAATTCATTCAATTTAACGGTAAAGAATATTATAAGAATATAATATTAAGATATTATTAAGATATTAAGAATCGCATTTTTATTTTTTATTATTTTTTTTCATTATTCGTTATTTTATTTTTAAATGATGTGATCGATCGACCCAGAGTATAAGGTACGAAGAGTATAAGAATGTTTGGAGATATACTTTTCAAATTCGGAAAACGTAATACGAGGACGTCTGCCATTCTTGGCTTGCATTTCAAATGTCTCTTTCCGATTGACAGGAAGATTTCGCATTTCCGACGAATGATTGGTGTAAGGAAACTCGTGCACGCTCACCATACCTTCTTTGTATTTCGTCAAGTCAACAAAGACAAGAGAGTGCCAATCTTCGGTTGGTCCAAATGAGGTTGGACCCGCGCTCGAAAAACATTTAACTTCATATTTTAGTCCTGTAGAATTAACCAAATCCCCAGTGTCACCCTTTCGAAACGGTGATGAATAATAAGTTGACAAGATATGACAAGCAAGTGATTCGCTCAACCCCTCCGGAATATTTGGACGTCTCCAACCTTGTTCCTCAAGGATCGAGGCATAGTGTCGATATGCTTGCAGAATTTTTGATATTTTTGACATTTCTATTTATATTTAATTATTTAATTATAATTAATCATTTTTGATTTTTTGATTTTTTATAGAATTTTGAGCAATTCTTCGGCGATTTTTTCAACAATGCTCACCGAAATCGCATTTCCGGCCAATTTATACAATTTCGCGTCCGACATCCTGGGAGGGAATCGGTATTCTTCCGGAAATCCTTGAAAATTAAAACACTCCCTAGGTGTCAATTTCCGAATGACGCCGTTATGTTTCACAATCGGAACATTGTGACCACCCGTTCCCATATTGGCCGTCAACGTGGGAACAAGATTAGACTTGTTTTCTCTCACGTAATGCCGGCGATATTGATAAACTGTATTGGTATTGGAGATATCGTCTTTAATTTCGTCTCGAATTTTTTCGTAAATTTTACTTGCATCCGTATAATGATATTTTGTGGCCACTTGATTCTCCATAAAATCCCTAATCGGACGACATTCGGATCTAGAACGAGCCTCCGGAAATTGAAATCGATTGTATGCATCCAGGTCTAGAAAACCGATGATATATACACGTTCTCGTCCGTGCGGAACTCGAGAGACTTTAGAAGTATCCAAGACGGAATACTTAATATGATAGGGATGATTCTCAGTCAGAGCTGACATTACTTTTTGAAAACTTCGACCCTCGTCATGGGACAACAAATTTTTTACGTTTTCTAGAATGAAAATGGAAGGTTTTTTTATAGCAAGAAATTCAACAATTTTAAAGAATACATCGCTTCGTTCGTCTTCAAATCCCAATTTTTTACCGGCGAGGGAAAACGGCTGACAACTAAAGCCTGCCGTGAGAATATCAAAATCTGGAACATTTTCAATATCTTGTCGAGTATAACTAGTCAAATCTTTCATAACGAAATTACCGTGGCAGTTAGCTTCATAAATTGTTTTCGAAGCCGGTTCCATATCATTAGCATAGACACTCTTAAATCGTGAGGAGACCTTCTCAAAGGAAACTGAGAATCCACCTGTTCCGCAAAACAGGTCACAAATTTTAAAGTCGGTTTGAGATTGGGACATCTTTTTATATCTTATACTTTATACTTTTTATATCTTTTCTATTTTCATTTTTTTTATTTTTTATTTTTTATTTTTATTTTTTATTTTGCCTTTTTCGTGAAGATCTAGGCATTCTATCCGGGCACGTGCATTCAGAAAAGGATGCAATCTGATGAGCGGGCGAAATGAGTATCTCGTTGCAAATAAATAAGGATTTTGGCATAGGTCCAGTCTTTCATCGTGTTCACGATTATCATTCGTTTATCTATTTCCCCATCGCGGGCTATTTCCCATATGTTAAGGAATTCGCTACTCTTCTTAATAAAATCTTGATATTCCGGTTCAGGAAACAAACTGGTAAGTAAATCGATGCGAATCTTATTAATGCCGCCATGCAATGGCATGAACATGATTCTATTGAAATCGTTAAGCGTGCCGTTAATTTCAAATTCGGGTTTAGGATACGAGTATTCGCCGTCTATAATAACGGTGTCGGCTTCAAAAAAATCGGTATAAAAGTCTTCTACGAAGGTGTTTTCAAACCGTTTGTTTTCATATGTGAACGACGCGCGTGCCCAGTCGATGATCCACACCTTTCCATTCCATTTCCGGTCATCGCCGACGCCTACTAAAATATTGCCCGAATGTAGATCCATGTGATTGACCTTAAATTCAGATTTTTGCAGGATATCTAATGTGCGGAAAATTTTGATCATTATTTTTAGGATCTCATTTTGATTGATTTTTATATCCAATAAATATTCCCCCAGACTGATAGCAGGGATGTATTGTTGGATCAAATACAAATAACAGTTGCTGTCCCTCACATTTTTATTATTTATGACACATGGTTCGTAACAAGGGGTAGTCCATTTCTGTTGTTTACAAGTGAAAAATCCGTAGGAAGATACCAATTGTGCGTAATCATATCCTAAATCATGAATCGTTTTGACAAATCGGTTGATAATGTAAAAATTGACAAATGCTTCTAGGATGGTTTCACCCGACCATTTTTTTGGTATTTTCACGACAACGGCTTCTTCTTTACCGTTACCCAGGTCAACGGAAGACTGGACCATCAGGCCAAACTTTCCCCCTTCGTTGATCTTACTTTTGTCTCGTAAAAATAATGTTTGAATGTTTTCTATATCGTCAGATGTTTGTGGCAAAGCTTTATATTTTCCCCCAATTTTACATTGCAGGAAACTCGGTGCGCCGTCGTCGGGGATACGATTTTTGATACACTGGTCCATGTCTTTAGTGGACAACAGCGGCAAGGAGTCAAGAATCCCTTGAAATAACAAGTGAAAATCAAAAGATGGAAGAAATTTTTGGTTTTTATGGTACAATTCGAGAAGGAGTTTCCGTTGTTGCTCCATCTCTTTCATGGACGAATCGTATTTTTCATCAGACATTTAGATATTTTATATTAATTTATTTATATTAATATTAAAAATTATTTTATAATCGGCGTTTCAAATCTCCAAAGGTGTAATTTATAGATTTAAAAAGATAGGATATATATGTATGCGTTATTTTATCATCCTATATTTTTTGATGAATATAGGATGATAAAATAACGCATACCGATCCTAACGATGAAAAAAAAATGAAATGATAGAATGATATAAATTTCACGTTACGTTAGGACCGCATGGGTTGTATGTTAAAACGCCCGCATAGCTCAGTCTGGTTAGAGCAACCGCTTTGTAAGCGGTAGGTCGCCTGTTCGACTCAGGCTGTGGGCATAAATTTATAAGACTCTTATAAATTTTTTTCTTTTTTCGTTTTTCATCTTTTTCGTTTTTGGTCTTTTTCGTTTTTCATCTTTTTAGTCTGTTTTTTTTCTTTTTCCCTTATAAGTTTTTACGAACATAACGGTACGCCCCATCGGAATCCAACGACATTCCGATGTCAGTATCTTTCTTCTTGAGGAAGTACCGAGTGGTGATGTGGATTTTTAGCATATTTTTGCGCGCATGCCACTCGCGACGAGTATTTTGGAGAAGAAAGACATACGCGTTCCTGGCAAACAACTCGAGATCGGGACATGAATAGCAAATTGTCTTGACATCTCGCGAAGTTCCGCGAGACAAATCGAGACGCGCAAGGCGGGCAATGTTGTTGTACAGATCGCGCTTCATATTCGGAATGGGTATTACCATCTCCCAATTTTTTGCCAAAAAATCAATTTTATTTTCAAAAAATGCAAAAAATGCAAAAAATGCAAAAAATGCAAAAAATGCAAAAAATTAAAAAATGAATCTATGTCTCGATTTCTAGATATAGATTATATCACAATCATTTAAAATCTGAAATGTCGACTGAACTATCTCACGTGAATAACAACACTCCCCTGCCTCCGGTCGTTATCGGAATTGTTGTCGTATATTGTCTATACTGGTTTTTCTACCTAATCAGTCTATATTTTAATAAAGATGTGGAATACAAACATGAAAAGGTAAAGGAAGAGGTAAAGGCAGAGGTGAAGATTGAAAAGGTAGAAATGAAGATTACCGACATCATCGAGTCTGTCGATAATATGTCAGATGATAACATTCACGATCTTCTTGCACATCTGACCAAACGTTGCATCATTCTCAACTGGTACGATCGTGATCATCTTTCAATGATTCTCGGTTACGCAATCGATCGAAAGGACTGGGACGTAATTCTTCGCCGTCAAGACGAGATGGCAGACGCTACCAATGATCTCGTACAGGAATGGGCAGACTGTGTTATGGAAGAGATTTCTAACGCGTCTGAACAAGATGAACAAGACACCCAAAAAACGTTGGAAGAGGTGTTGTACACCCTTAGCAATAATCAGTTGAGACTGTACGCGGGGGTGACTTCAACAAATAAGACCAAGGTAGAATTGGTTGACATGATTCTTCGACAACTTCAAAATAATATGAAAAAAGTGATCGATCGGAAGCTCGAGCGAATGGCATCCATCCTTTCGTAAACAAAGAAAACGAAAAAATAGAAAATAAAATTGATTTTTTTGGATATTATTATACATATCCAATATCCCTTCACAATCCCTTACGATAATATGTCTGCTCCCGGTTTTTCCTTCCTCCGCCACGCTCCCGCCGAGGGCAATCGTTACATTTTTCGCCATCAATTTTCTAATGACGAAGTTGACTGCGAATCATGCGACAAATGTGGCGATACCGTCGACGATATTCTTGAGCGAGGCATTGACAAAATACTGTGCAATGTTCCGGCTGGAGTTAATACGAATCAGATGAACGTCGATTCGAGCGTGAAAAACGCTAAAAAACACGCGCATACGTTTCTTAAAGGTGTCTGCCAACGATGCAATCTCACAACGACTGAAATTATTTCTCTACCGATCGACCAAGTAATGTGCGCAATCGCACCGAAGGCGAACGCTTCGGAAAAGAAATACATCGCTCCCGTTTCGATGCAACGAAAGATGGCGATGCGAGATGTCATGCGCGCTCATCTTTCGGAAAACTCTCTTTCACAAAAGATGAAGGCGATCTCGATCTAAAATAAAATTGATTTTCCCGATAAAAATGCGAATCTATAATTACAAATCTTACATCTACATAATGTCTTCTACCAATTGGCCCGAATCTAGCTCTGCCGGATACTCCACGTATTCTCGGGTGATGTCAATGGGGTCGACAGGCATTCCGTACGAATATGCTTTTCCGGTACAACCTCTCCAGGCGATGGGACTGGCCACCGGTACGAAGCGTCGCGCCGATGACGTTCCGAACACCCGTTCTGTCAAGGCGAAGACGGAGAATTCCGATGCCGAGAATTCCGAGAATGCCGAAAATTCTAAGTAAAAAAATAAAAAGAAAAAAACATAGGAAAAAAGGAAACGGAAGAAAAAAGTAAAAAAAGAAAAAGAAAAAAGAAAAAGAAAAAACACAACTGTGTTTTTTATAAGCTCAAAATAAAGGGAAGGAATGTCACGAATCGACGACTACGATGATGATTCCGGATGCAACGAATGTGGTGACAAAGAGGATAACAATTTATGCAATTTATGCAATGATTGCAATAAACGATATTGTTACGTTTGTGGCGTCATTTCCTTCCATGTAAAATGTATGACATGTTTTTCCATGTGTTGTTCTCCTATCCAAGTTTGTCGGAAATGTAAAGATAAAAATGCTTACCATTTCATCACGCCTTTAGTTGCTGTTGGAAGCAAAGACACTCCCTATGACGAGTTTGATGTTATCGTAAATTTGAATTATCCAGAAAATAAAGTCCCTCATCGACGAGTTGCGTTAGATAATCGTGAAAAAATAATCTATTATATCGGTTTGATCGATAATCCTAAGGAAAAAACCTTTATCTCTAAATTAATTCCAAAAATTCTTTCTGAATTAGAACAATATTCGGGGAAAAAAATCCTGTTTCATTGTTTTGCAGGAATTTCACGAAGTGCTACTATGGCTATTGCATATCTCAAAACATATGACCCGAAATTCAAGCAAAAATCCCTTCTCTCATCGATTTTTTATGCTCAAGAAAAAAGATCAGTTATTTGCCCTAATCACGGGTTCATCGACGCTCTTTCTGAACACTTTGACGATGATTCCGTTAGTTTGATTACATTTGCGAACGAATAAGATCTATTTTCTATTCTTACGGGCAGATTTATGAGATTTGCGTACTGACTTTTTCGTACGGCCAGACTTTTTAGGAGATTTGCGTGCTGACTTTTTTGTTTTACGGGCAGACTTTTTCTTAGGTCTGAATGCGTTTGAAGGCTGTTCTCTCCATATTATATTTAACGAGTCAAGTGTTCTCTTATCAGACTCAGATAGTTTTTCTCTAACCTTATCGTTCTGTAACAAAAGTCTAACAATTCCTACGTGATTATTCCGTAACGCTAATGAAAGTGGTTTATTGTCACGAGAAGATGGATCATAACCTTCTCCTAACAAACTCTTGACTTTACCCATATCTCCATCAGCAAAAAATTCCATATCTTCATGTTTTATGAGTTTTGTTGGGTATTCGTCCGCTTGTTCCTCGTGTTGTTTGTCTCTAAATTTTCTACTTTCTAATATAGATTCAATATTTTTTGGTGAATTTGATGATCTATTTCCCATTTTATTATTCTTTTATTTTTTATTTTTTATCTTTA
>Ga0214919_10003784_pt1 | contig 22536 bp, 19 predicted proteins | sample LL1503_MetaG_FD_177994 | JGI IMG/M metagenome (GOLD analysis project Ga0214919, IMG submission 177994) | Freshwater microbial communities from Lake Lanier, Atlanta, Georgia, United States - LL-1503 | ecosystem: Environmental > Aquatic > Freshwater > Lake | place: USA: Georgia | collected... | reverse complement strand
ACAAAAAGTATATTTTTGCGCCGTAAACAAAACTTTTTACAATGTCAGACATCGCTACTAGAGTTAAAAAAATTATCGTTGACAAATTAGGTGTGGATGAAGCAGAAGTTACAAACGAGGCTTCCTTTACAAATGATTTGGGCGCTGATTCATTAGACACCGTTGAATTAATTATGGAATTTGAAAAAGAATTCAATATTTCTATTCCTGATGAACAAGCAGAAACTATTACTACCGTAGGTCAAGCAGTTACTTATTTAGAGGAACACGCTAAATAGTAAGTTTACTTTATTGTAAATCAAACTTGATACATCGGCATATTTTAATCCGCCTTTTTGAGCCTTTGCTTTAAAGGCGGATTTAATTTTTAAAAAAGATTTTCATGCAAACCAAACGCATCGTAGTTACAGGTATTGGAGCACTTACTCCTATAGGCAACTCACTAGACGCTTATTGGGATAGCTTAATCAATGGTGTGTCAGGTGCGGACATGATTACACAATTTGATGCGACAAAATTCAAAACAAGATTTGCTTGCGAGATAAAAGGGTTTGATGCAACTCAATTCATGGATCGTAAGGAAGCAAGAAAGTTGGATCGTTTTGCGCAAATTGCTTTAGTAGCCAGTGACCAAGCTGTTGCAGATGCAGGTATTACTGAAAATAATGTTGATCATGATAGAGTCGGCGTAATTTTCGCTAGTGGTATTGGTGGGTTAAACACCTTTAGTGAAGAGGTAACTAATTTTGTTCAAGGGGATGGTACACCAAGGTTCAACCCTTTCTTTATTCCAAAAATGATATTGGATATTGCTGCAGGGCAAATTTCTATGAAGCATGGATTTCGTGGACCCAATTTTGCTGTGGTAAGTGCATGTGCTTCAAGTACAAATGCAATGGTCACTGCCATGGATAATTTAAAACTTGGTAAGGCAGATATAATAATTACTGGGGGTGCTGAATCAGTTATTGGCGCTGCTGGTATTGGTGGTTTTAATGCAATGAAGGCGATGAGTGAGCGTAATGATGACCCTAAAACAGCAAGCAGACCATATGATAAGGATCGGGATGGTTTTATTATGGGCGAAGCTTCGGGTGTTTTAGTATTAGAGGAATTAGAACACGCCAAAAAACGTGGCGCTAAAATATATTGCGAAGTAGTGGGCGGTGGTGCAACCGCAGATGCCTATCATTTAACAGCACCACATCCGGATGGTTTGGGGGCTAAAAATGTAATGATTGCAGCTTTAAGGGATGCAGGCATGCAACCAAGCGAAATTGATTATATCAATACACATGGCACTTCAACGCCATTGGGTGACATTGCTGAAACCAAAGCAATTACTTCTGTTTTTGGCGAGCATGCTTATTCTTTAAATATTAGTAGCACAAAGTCAATGACTGGGCATTGTTTAGGCGCAGCCGGGGTCATTGAAGCTATTGCTTGTATACAATCCGTGATACATGATATTGTACCACCTACCATCAATCACTTCACCGATGATCCTGAGCTTGATAGTCGTTTAAATTTCACATTCAATAAGGCGCAAAAAAGAACAATAAATGCGGCCTTAAGTAATACTTTTGGGTTCGGTGGCCATAATGCCTGTGTGATTGTGAAAAAATACAAGGATTAATTTTAGTGAAAAAAATTCAACACTTACTTTCTTTTTTTAAGAAATCTGCTTTTGAAAAAAACTTGGTTTTACTCATTGGGTATTCTACCAATAATTTATTGTTATTCCAAACAGCCTTAAATCATCGTTCAGTAAAAGAGCATTCTTCTGAAAATAATGAGCGCCTTGAATTTTTAGGCGATGCAATTATTAGTTCAGTCGTTGCAGATTATTTATTCAAAAAGTATCCCTATAAAGGAGAAGGTTTTTTAACGGAGATGCGTAGTAAAATGGTGAATCGTCAGCAATTAAATCATATTGCCATTCAAATGGGATTAAAAAGATTAACCAAATTTAATAAGTTAGATGGCGGTTTAAAAACAAGTCAAATATTTGGAAACACCTTGGAAGCCTTAGTGGGCGCAATTTACATTGATAAAAAATACGAGTTTACAAAAAAGTGGATTGTAAACAAAATGATTCAACCTTATTTATTTATGGATGAATTGGAGTTGATTGATATCAATATCAAAAATAAAATTATTGGATGGGCATTAAAGCAAGGCAAGCAGGTTGATTTTGTTTTAGCAGGCGAACAGTTAGAAGGCCGACGTCGTTTATTCACCATTAATGTGGTATTAGATGGCGAAGTGGTTACCAGTCAAAAAGGATATACGAAGAAAGATGCTAGTCAATTGGCAGCACAAAAAGCAATTGAGGTGTTACACATTTAAATTAATGTGTTGTTTGGCACAATTCAATTAATACCCCGTTACAGTTTTTTGGGTGGATAAAGCAAACCAATTTATTGTCAGCTCCCTTTTTGGGTTGCTCATTTAAAAGCGTAAAACCGGCATTTTTTAGTCGGGCCATTTCCCCAATAATATCTGGCACTTCAAATGCGATATGGTGCAACCCTTCTCCCTTTTTTTCAATAAATTTTGCAATGACCCCTTGTGGATCGGTGCTTGCAACAAGTTCAATTTTGGTATGGTCTTGTAAAAAAAAGGCAGTATCCACCTGTTCTGAGGCGACAGATTCTGTTTTGTAGCAAGGGCTACCTAATAACTGTTCGTATAAGGAGATGCTTGTTTTTAAATCCTTTACTGCGATGCCGATATGTTCTACTTTAAAATCCATGCCTATTTTGTTTTACGAATTGGGAAAAAATTACACTCAAAACCGAACGAATTCAGCAAAATCAAGCCCTAAGCGTTACTTTTGTGCTTTAGAAAAAACTAAATTCCAACATGTTAAAATTACCAATTTATCTTGATCATAACGCAACTACACCCATGGATCCAAGGGTTTTAGAGGCGATGTTACCCTATTTTGTCGAAAATTTCGGGAATGCAGCTAGTCGTAACCATTCTTTTGGATGGCAAGCAGAGGAAGCAGTGGATTATGCGAGAGAGCAAATCGCTCAGTTAATTGGCGCTGATCCAAAGGAAATCATCATTACTTCAGGTGCTACTGAAGGGGATAACCTTGGAATCAAAGGGGTATTTGAAATGTATGCAAGCAAAGGCAATCACATCATTACTTGTACTACCGAGCATAAAGCAGTGTTAGATACTTGTAAGCACCTTGAAAAATTAGGGGCTGAAGTGACTTATTTGGAAGTACAACCTGATGGTTTGATTGATTTAAAACAATTAGAAGCAGCCATGAGGCCAACCACTATTTTGGTGGCGATCATGTATGCGAATAATGAAATAGGGGTAATACAACCAGTGAAAGAAATTAGTGCGATTGCTAAAAAGCATGGTGCCTTATTTTTCACAGATGCAGTACAAGCAGTTGGAAAAATTCCAGTAGATGTAAATGCCGATGGCATTGATTTAATGGCATTCACTGCACATAAAATGTATGGTCCAAAGGGTGTAGGCGCTTTATATGTGCGACGTAAAAATCCACGTGTTAAAGTAACTGCACAATTAGATGGTGGTGGACATGAGCGTGGTATGCGCAGCGGTACTTTAAATGTGCCAGGTATTGTAGGATTTGGAAAAGCTTGTGAATTAGCAAGATTAGAAATGGCATCGGATACAGAAAGAATTTCAAAATTGAGAGATAAGTTAGAAAATGCATTAAAGCAAATTGATGAATCGTATGTGAATGGAAATCCAGCACACCGATTACCACATGTGAGCAATATTTCATTTAAATATGTTGAAGGCGAAGGTTTGATGATGGGCTTTAATAAGGACATTGCTTTATCTTCTGGTTCCGCTTGTACTTCAGCTTCATTGGAACCAAGTTATGTTTTAAAAGCTTTAGGACTTGGTGATGATTTGGCACATAGTTCACTTCGTTTTGGATTGGGAAGATATACCACTGAGGAGCAAATTGATTTTACCATTAAAGCAGTCACAGATACTGTTTTAAAGTTAAGAGACATGAGTCCACTTTGGGAAATGTTTAAGGATGGCGTTGACATTGATGCAATTCAATGGGCACATCATTAATGTTTAATTGATAGCAATTATTCGAAAAAAAATATTTTAAAAAATTTAAAAATACAACCATGGCATATTCAGATAAAGTGATCGATCATTATTCTAATCCTAAAAATGTAGGAACATTAGATAAGGCTTCTAAAAGTGTAGGAACTGGTTTAGTAGGTGCACCAGAATGTGGTGACGTAATGCGTTTACAAATTGAAGTAGATCAAGCAACAGGCGTAATCACAGATGCAAAATTCAAAACTTTTGGTTGTGGTTCAGCTATTGCTTCTTCTTCATTAGCTACTGAGTGGTTAAAGGGAAAAACAATCGATGAGGCTGTGAAGATTGACAATATGGATTTAGTAGAGGAATTAAATTTACCTCCAGTTAAAATACATTGCTCCGTTTTAGCGGAGGATGCAATTAAAGCGGCCATCAATGATTTCCGTTCAAAAAATGGCTTGGAAGAATTAGTGTTTGAACAAAGTCATGTTTAGTTTGCTAAAATTGAATTGCTAAAAAATGAGTGAAGTAGCCCAAGAAAATTCCATTTATGTAAGTGCGAAAGCAAAGGAAAAAGTCATGCAGTTAATGCAGGATGCAGGTGTCGTGGGCGATGCTAGTTATTTTTTACGTGTGGGTGTGGTAGGTGGTGGCTGTTCAGGATTAAGCTACAAACTTGATTTTGATAATGAAATAAAGCCAATGGATCAGGTATTTGAAGATAATGGCATCAAAATTGTCACTGATTTAAAAAGCTTCCTTTATTTAGTCAATACCGAGTTGGAGTTTTCTGATGGACTGAACGGCAAGGGTTTTTATTTTAACAACCCCAATGCAAGTCGCAGTTGTGGTTGTGGCGAAAGTTTCGCAGTATAGCACTATTTAATTCAAAAAAAGAAATACAAAATAGTCCCACCTAATTCCGAGTATTCGGCAAGGGGTCGGGGCTATTTTTTTTGTAGCTTTGGCTTATGTGGTCAATATGTAAAAAGGAGTGGGCACAATATTTTAGTAGCCTAACAGGGTATTTAATTATTAGCTTTTACTTAATAGTGAATGGGCTATTGTTATTTGTGATACCCAACTACAATTTACTTGATTTTGGCTATGCAAGCTTGCAAGTGTACTTTGATTTTGCGCCATGGTTTTTATTATTATTAGTACCCGCTATAACCATGCGAAGTTTTTCTGACGAATTTAAGCAGGGTACCTATGAAGTGTTACATAGCATGCCTTTTTCTTCCTTACAATTGGTGCTTGGAAAGTTATTGGGTAGTTTGCTAATTGTCGTTGCAGCAATTGCCCCCACCATTTTTTATGCAGTTGTTTTAAACGCTTTAAGTGCAACTGGAGGTATAGATTGGGGAGCTACTTTTGGGAGCTATATTGGATTATTATTTTTAGGTGCTGTATATACCGCAGTGGGTGTGTTTGCGAGTAGTTTGACAAAAAACAGCGCCATCGCCTTATTAGTTTCCATCATTATTTCAATACTATTATTACAAAGTTTTGATTGGTTAAGTACGGTCTCTTTTTTTGCGAATGGCTACGGTTTTAATATAAAGCAACTGGGGTTGTCATTGCATTATAATAATATGAGTAAGGGGTTGATTAAAATGACCGATCTGATTTACTTTATATCCATCTTGGGTTTATTTATATTGGGCACCATTGAAAATTTAAAAGGGAAAATTAAATACCTATTTTTATTGATTGCGATTATAGGAGCGAATTATTTAAGTAATATATTCCCCATTCAATTTGACCTAACTAAGGAAAAAAGGTATACTTTAAGTGCAAGTTCTACCGAGGTGATCAGCCAAATTCAAGCACCAGTGACGGTGCATTTGTATTTAGGCGGGGATTTGCCATCTAATTATAAAACAATTTCCAATGCGGCTATTGCATTATTGGATCAGCTGCATCAAATTAATCCAAGCTTGATTAAATGGAATTTAGAAATTCCTAATCAGTTAGTCAGTGATACTGCATTATATACATTATATGATAGTTTATCCAAATTGGGGTTGCCAATTGAAAGAATACAACAAGGAGGTGGAGGTGCTGATAAAAGGGTGGATCAGCTTATTATTCCAGGGGCATTGGTGGAAGTGGATGGGCAAAAACCTTTCGCCATTGATTTACGCAGTTCAAAAAAATATTTTAAACCTTATAATATAGTTAAGGATATACCAGAGGTGGATGAAGAAGCTAGTGCAAATGCAGCGGAAGCATTGTTAGAGTATAAATTTATTCAAGCCATCTATTTATTAAATCGCAAAATAGTGCCAACTATTGCCTACTTAATTGGGAATGGAGAGCCCGTTAATTTAACAGTGAATGACATCGGGGAAACATTAAAGGACCAATATGATTTATCGGTATTTGATTTAAGCAAAGGATTCCCAGACGCAACTAAAATAAAAATATTACTTATTGTAAAACCAACCACCCCATTTAGTGATTTGGATAAATTAAAAATTGACCAATATGTCATGGGCGGTGGAAATATAATTTGGGCAGTAGATAAATTATATGCCGAGTATGATAGCTTACAGAAGACAGATGGGGCCTACGTTTCTTTTGATCGCGGATTGGCATTGGATGATTTATTATTTAAGTATGGAATTCGTATCAACTCAAATTTGATACAGGATTTAAATTGTGCCAAATTACCATTGGTCGTGGGGACACAAGGGGACGGATCTCCATTAATTAAAAGGGTACCGTGGCCGTATTATCCTTTTTTAAATGGGAACGACAATCATCCCATTGCGCAAAATATGGATCGTGTATTGGCTTTGTTTCCATCTAGTATTGATACCATTGCGTCCAATGGCGTTAAACATACTATTTTATTAACGACAGATACAAGTTCTCGAAGTTTGTCTTCTCCAGCGCAGGTGTCATTGAATTCAGTGAAAGGGGAGGAGGATATGGTACAATTTACGCAACATCATTTTCCAGTAGGGGTATTATCGGAAGGGAATTTCAATTCTTTTTTTGCAAATAGGTTGTCGCAGGTATTAAAAGACAGTGTGCAGCAAAATTTAGGTGTCGCTTATTTATCCAAGGGTAAGCCAGCGAAACAAGTCTTTATTTCAGATGCTGATTTATTTACAAATAAAGTAGATAAGTCAAATGGACCCTTGCCTATGGGTATGATTCCATTTGAATCCTACCAATTTGCTAATCGTGATTTCTTTGTTAATGCAATACAATACTTAAATGAGCCTATAGGCTTAATTGAAAGTAGAAATAAGGCAATCGTGTTAAGATTATTGGATAAATCCAAGGTGGCCGAAAATCGCCTTTTCTGGCAATGGATGCTTTTGATAGGCCCCGTTATTATTCTTTCCCTATTTTTTTATTTTTGGACCCAATATCGCCAACGTCGTTTTGGGGCTTCGTAAATCTAGTATTATCTTTACTTTATGACAACAGATCAAATTGTATACACTGTATTTGGCGTGGTAATATTAATTGCTTTAACGCTTGACCTGGGATTTTTAAGTAAAAAAAATACAACCATTACAATTCGCCAAGCGATGCGTCAAACCTTTTTATGGGTTTTATTAGCGCTCGGTTTTTTTGTATTTATGTGGATAGAGGAAGGGCAAAAAATTGCCTTTGAGTATTTAAGCGGTTATTTAATGGAGTGGAGTTTAAGTATTGATAACATTTTTGTTTTCATATTAATTTTCGATGCATTCAAGGTGAAGGAAATACATTTGTCGCGTGTGCTTTTAATTGGAATTTTAGCAGCAATTGTATTCAGGGTTTTATTTATAACATTGGGTGTGGCCTTGGTCGCAAAATTTGCGTGGGTATTATATATTTTTGGTGTGTTTTTATTGTATACGGGGTATAAAATGTTTGTGGCTGATGAGGAGAGCTCATTTGATCCACATGAATCAAAAATTTATAAATTTTTGAAAAGCTTTTTACCGCTAACAACTTCAGATGGAGATGGGAAGTTTATGATTCGCCAAAATGGCAAGCCTGTGTATACCACTTTATTTGTGGTGGTTATTTTACTAGCGGCCATTGATATTGTATTTGCGCTTGACTCCATTCCAGCAGTCATGGGAATTTCAATGAACAGTCTGGTTATCTATACTTCCAATATTTTTGCCATTTTAGGATTGCGCTCCTTATTCTTTTTGTTACGCGGCGCTGTTAATGAATTTGAGCATTTGCAAAAAGGAATTGCTATTGTTTTAATTTTTATAGGCGTTAAAATGTTAGGGGAGCATTATATCAATATGGTCATGGAAAAAAATTCACAAGTTTTATTGTCATTATTAGTGATATTATTTTCAATCACTGGCTCTATATTGTATTCTATCTTTTCAAATAAGCAAAAAAATCTACCTAAGGATTTAAAGGATAATTCAATTTAATCAAATCATTTAGTTGTCATATACTATTGAACATATTGCAAGCTGGCTAAATACAAATTCTGTTATTAAAACACCAGCGCATATTGCTCATTTGCTTACGGACAGTCGACGATTAATATATCCAGACACCAGTTTATTTTTCGCTATTACTACCGGGCAAAATGATGGTCATTTATATGTTGAAGAATTAATGCAGCGCGGTGTATTTAATTTTGTCGTAAAAGCAAATTTTGACACTAGTGCGTTTCCCGATGTCAATTTTTTAAAAGTAGATGATGTACTTGGCGCTTTGCAAATGGTTGCTTCGCATCACCGTGCCCAATTTACCTATCCGGTGATAGGAATAACAGGGAGCAACGGCAAAACAATTGTCAAGGAATGGTTAAATCAATTACTAGCAAATCGATATCATATTATACGCAGTCCACGTAGTTACAATTCACAAATTGGTGTACCCTTAAGTGTTTGGGAAATGGATGAGAAGCACCAATTGGCCATTTTTGAAGCAGGAATTTCCCAGAAAGGAGAGATGGATACATTGGTAAATATAATACAGCCCACCATTGGTATTTTAACCAGTATAGGAACAGCACATGAAGAAGGTTTCGAAAATGAAATGGAAAAGAGAAATGAAAAATGCAAGTTATTTCAAAAAGCACAAGTCATCATTGCGCCATTAGCGGATGTGGCATTGCGTGATAATGATGTTGCGCAAAATATAAACGTTCCATCTATCATTACTTGGACAAGAACTGGTGAAGCCGCTTTAAAAATACAAAGCGAAAAAATTATACAGGGGCAAACACATTTGCAGGCCAATTACCTTGGAACCGATTTGCAATTAGTGGTTCCTTTTACTGATTTGATTTCCGTCAATAATACGATTACCTGCTTGCTCACATTATTGTATCTGAAAGTGCCTATATCTGAGATACAGGAAGGGATCATTCAATTAAAGCATCTGGATATGCGGATGCAAATAAAAAAAGGCATACAACAATGTTATATTTTAAATGATAGCTACAGTAATGATATACATTCATTACAATTGGCATTAACCTATGCTACACAACAAGCTGGGGCATTGCCTATCACATTAATATTATCTGACATTGCGCAGCTTAATCAGGATCCAGTTCAATATGATGATTTACTTCGGCAATTGTCTGCTTTTCCAATAAAAAAACTCATAACCATTGGCGCTGAATTAGCAAAAGCGCTGCAACAAAATAAAATTTTGCAAAATAAGGGTGTGCATGTGATTAGTTTTGATACCACCCACCAGTTCATTCATCAAATGGATATATATTCCTTTAAAGAGGAATTCATTTTGATTAAAGGTGCCCGCGTTTTTGCATTAGAAAAAATAAATGAATTGTTGCAGCTGCAGGTACATAAAACCATGGCGGAAATTAATTTAACTACACTGGTGAGTAATTATAAAAAAATTAAAATGGTCGTTGGACCCAAAGTTAAAATGATGGCCATGGTGAAGGCTTTTGGCTATGGGTCGGGCAGTGTTGAAGTAGCGCGCATATTACAATTTCATCATGTAGACTATTTGTCGGTGGCATATGCAGATGAAGGTGTTGCACTAAGGCAAGCGGGCATTCATGTGCCCATTATGGTGATGAATGTAGATGAAACTACTTTCGATACTTTGGTCAAGTATCATTTAGAACCTGAAATATTTTCTTTTTCGCAATACCAACAATTTGATCAGTATATAATAAATCAAGCGATTTCAAATTTTCCTGTTCATATAAAATTAAATACGGGAATGAATCGATTGGGCTTTGATATGGACACCATTGAAAATTTATGCGGCGCATTAAAATCTAATTCGCGTTTAAAAGTGCAATCTATTTTCAGCCATTTAAGTGCAAGCGGTAATAAAACCTTTGAAAATTTCACACATCAGCAACTTGATTTATTTAATAATGCTGCAGCACAAATTGAAACTGCTTTGGGATATGCTACAATAAAACATATTGCAAATTCAGATGCCATTTTATTGAATCCAGTTTTTCATTTAGATATGGTTCGTTTAGGAATTGGGTTGTATGGCACAAGTCAAGGTCCTGTTGCGCTTGAACCCGTAATCCAGTTAACTACGACCATTTCACAAATTCGACATTTGAAAAAAGGGGATACTGTAGGATATAATCGCGCAGGGGTATTATTGCGGGATAGTATTATTGCTACCGTACGACTAGGTTATGCAGATGGTTATAGTAGGCAATTGGGATTAGGTAAGGGGGCCATGTGGGTGAATGGCTTATTGGCGCCCATTGTCGGAGATGTATGTATGGATATGACCATGATTGATATCACAGATATTCCATCCGTTAATGAAGGAGATTCGGTACAAGTATTTGGGAAAAATTTATCACTGACACAAGTTGCAAAATGGGCAGGAACTATCCCCTACGAAATATTAACGTCCATAGGACAAAGAGTAAAAAGAATCTATATTGCCGACTAACTTATCAAAGTATTATCTTTGCACATCATTATAATTTGAAATTGATATGAACGGAAAAAAAATAGTTGCATTAGTTGCTTTGATTATTTTTATTGATCAAGCGTTAAAGTTTTATATTAAATTAAATTATTTTATTGGCGAGGAGCATGCAATTATTGGAACATGGGCTAGGCTTCACTTTGTAGAGAATGAAGGCATGGCTTGGGGTTTAAAGTGGGGCGGCAATATTGGAAAAATCACCTTAACCCTTTTTAGATTAGTAGCAGTCATATGGGGTGTATTTTTAATAAAAGGGTTTGTTGAAAAAAAATACCACAATGGTTTTTTATTTTGTGCAGCACTCATTTTTGCAGGCGCGTTGGGAAATTTAATTGACAGCATTTTTTACGGTGTATTATTTGAGGCAAGTGTTCCTTATACAACCATGGTAGCTCAGATGTTTCCTTTGGGTGGAGGATATGCTCCTTTATTACAAGGAAAAGTAGTGGATATGTTTTATTTCCCAATGATACAAAATGCGCATTTCCCCGCTTGGTTCCCTATTTGGGGCGGTGAGGAGTTTGAGTTTTTTAGACCCGTTTTTAATGTAGCAGATGCGGCAATAAGTACCGGGGTTATTTCTTTGTTTGTTTTTCAAGGCAAATTTTTCAAAGATCCGGTAGCTACTACTTCTGAAAGCCCATCTAACCCTATTTCATAGGGGGCACACACCTTATTTATATGAAAAAAGGTCCGGCCTTTTACAAGCTTATTCGTACCTTCGTGCCCTATAAATGAGCTAGGATAAGCGTTTTATGAATAAAAAGTACACTGAATTTAATGGACTCCATTTGCCTACCATTGAGGCAGAAATTTTGGCTGCCTGGAAAGCAGAACAAGCATTTGAGCAATCGGTTACCCTAAGAGAGGGAAAAACCCCTTTTGTATTTTACGAGGGACCCCCAAGTGCCAATGGAATGCCAGGGATACATCATGTTATTTCAAGGACCTTAAAAGATATGGTTTGTCGTTATAAAACCATGCAAGGATTTCAAGTGAAGCGAAAAGGTGGTTGGGATACCCATGGATTGCCTGTGGAGTTAGGCGTTGAAAAAGAACTAGGCATTACGAAAGAAGATATCGGAAAAAAAATAACAGTAGAGGAGTACAATCAAAAATGTCGCGAAGCAGTATTGCGTTATAAAAAAGAATGGGATGATATCACGAACAAAATGGGTTATTGGGTTGATTTGAATAATCCCTATATCACTTTTGAAAATAATTACATTGAAACACTTTGGTGGATATTAAGTACCCTATATAAAAAAGGATACTTGTATCAAAGTGTAAGTATACAACCTTATTCCCCTGCGGCAGGTACTGGATTAAGTTCACATGAATTAAATCAACCAGGTACCTACAAGGATGTAAAAGATACTTCGGTGGTTGCGATGTTCAAGGCAATACAAAGTACTGAAAGTAAATTTTTGTTTGAGGCAGCTGCAACAAATGATAAAAACCAAGAAGTGTATTACATGGCATGGACTACCACACCATGGACATTGCCATCTAATTTAGGTTTGACCGTTGGTCCAAACATTGATTATGTTTTAGTTGCAACTTATAATCCTTATACAGCATTACCAGTGAATGTGGTTTTAGCAAAAGCATTAATTTCAAAATATTTCAAGGAAGAGGGATTAACCATTGAAACATTTGCAGAAGGTGATAAAATTGTTCCTTGGAAAGTGATTACTGAATTTAAAGGCGCAAAGTTAAATGGGTTACGCTACGATCAGTTGATGCCTTTTGAAGCTAATGATCCTGCAACTTTTGAAGGTGATCCATTTAAAATAGTACTGGGTGATTTTGTAACCACAGAGGATGGAACAGGTATTGTACATACTTCGCCAGCGTTTGGTGCAGATGATTACAAAGTGGGACAAAAAAATAACTTAGGCATTATCACGTTGGTGGATAGACAAGGAAAATTTATTGAAGGTGTAGGAGAATTTAGTGGCAGGTATGTAAAAAATTACAAGGACGAAAAGGAATTTCAAGATGTGAATGTTGATATCTCTGTTAAGTTGAAAAAAGAAAACAGGGCATTCAAGGTGGAGAAATATGAACACAATTATCCGCATTGCTGGAGAACAGATAAGCCGATATTATATTATCCATTAGATGCATGGTTTATTAAAACTACTGCAGTTAAGGATCGTCTAGTTGAATTGAATAAAACAATTAATTGGAAACCAAAGAGCACCGGTGAAGGGCGCTTTGGTAATTGGTTAGAAAACATGGTGGACTGGAATTTATCACGAAGCAGATATTGGGGCACCCCATTGCCCATCTGGAGAACAGAAGATGGCACAGAAGAAATTTGCATAGGATCGATACAAGAGTTAACGACACTTTTTATTGCAGCAAAAGAAAAAGGCTATAACAAAGAAGTGAATTTACAAATAGTAGATGGCAAATTAGATGTTGATTTACATAAACCATTTGTTGATCAAATTGAATTATTGAGTGCAAATGGTCAACCCATGAAAAGGGTTTCCGATTTAGTGGATGTTTGGTTTGATTCAGGCGCGATGCCATATGCGCAATGGCATTATCCATTTGAGAATAAGGATTTAATTGACAAAGGACAAGCATTCCCTGCTGACTTTATATGTGAAGGCGTGGATCAAACGCGCGGATGGTTTTATACATTGCATACACTCGGTGTATTGTTGTTTGATAGTGTTGCCTACAAAGCTGTAATGAGCAATGGTTTGGTACTCGATAAGAATGGCAACAAAATGAGTAAGCGTTTAGGCAATGTGGTAAATCCATTTGAAACATTACAAACTTATGGTGCGGATGCAACCAGATGGTATTTGGTCACCAATGCTTCACCCTGGGATAATTTAAAGTTTGATTTATCTGGCATACAGGAAGTGCAAAGAAAATTCTTCGGCACTTTATATAATACTTATCAATTTTTTGTGTTGTATGCAAATGTGGATGGTTTTCGTTTTGAACAAAATTATATACCTGTAAATAAAAGACCAGAAATTGATCGTTGGATTATTTCATCCTTAAATAGTTTGGTGCAAACGGTAACTATTGCCATGGACGATTTTGAGCCAACCATTGCAGGTCGTGCTATAGAAACCTTTGTGGATGAGCATTTGAGTAATTGGTACGTTCGCTTATGTCGTCGTCGTTTTTGGAAAGGAACGTATACGGAAGATAAAATTTCAGCATACCAAACCTTGCATGAATGCATTGAAACCATTATTCGTTTAATGGCACCAATAGCACCTTTCTTCTGTGATCAAATATTTAGAAATTTAAATAGTGTTACTGCAAAACATACACAAACATCAATACATCATCTCGATTTCCCTAAAGCGGATACCACAAAAATTGATGCTGCTTTAGAGGAGCGTATGCAAATGGCGCAAGATATTTGTTCCTTGGTATTGTCCATTCGTAAAAAGGTAAACATCAAAGTTCGTCAACCACTTCAAAAAATATTAATTCCAGTGTTAGATCCAAAAATGAAGGATGCGATCATTTTAATGGAAGAACTTATTTTGGCAGAGGTAAATGTTAAAGAAATTAATTATATAACTGAAACGGAGGGGGTGATTAGCAAAAAGCTAAAACCCAACTTTAAATTATTAGGCGCCAAATTGGGTACCAAGATGAAACAAGCTTCAGCGGTCATAACGGCATTAAGTCAGATACAAATTAGCCAGCTTGAAAAGGACGGTTCACTTAATTTGGACGTAGAGGGAACAATGATCCCCTTATTATTGAGCGAGGTAGAAATTATCGCCGAAGATATCCCTGGTTGGAGCGTTGCCGTTAAAAATGCGCTCACAGTGGCCCTTGATATTACTTTAAGCCCCGCCTTATTGAAGGAAGGTAATGCCAGAGAGTTGGTAAATAGGGTTCAAAACATCCGAAAAGAGGCCAATTTCGAGCTAACAGACAAGATTTTACTCCGAATTGTGGATAACACAGATTTGAAGGATGCTATTAATGAATTTTCCGATTATATTTGCCGCGAAATCTTGGCATTGGAAATAGACTGGGTCCCGGCTTTGGAAGACGGGGTGGATGTCGAAATAAATGACCAAAAATTAAGGATTTCAGTATTACAAAAAGGATAATTATGGCTACAAAAAAACCAGCTCCTAAAAAACCAGCTCCTAAAAAAGCAGCACCTGCGAAAAAAGCAGCACCTGCAAAAAAGGCAGTACCTGCAAAAAAAGTGGCACCCGTAAAAAAGGCAGTACCAGCTAAAAAAGCGGTTCCAGCAAAAAAAGCAGCACCAGCTAAAAAAGCAGTTCCTGCGAAAAAAGCGGCTCCAGCTAAAAAAGTAGTACCTGCAAAAAAAGCGGCCCCCGCTAAAAAAGTAGTACCTGCAAAAAAAGCAGCACCTGTTAAAGCACCTATTAAAAAAGCAACCCCTATCAAAGCCCCAATAAAGAAAGCAGCACCTGCAAAAAAAGTGGTTGTTCCTGTTAAAAAAGCAGTTCCTGTAAAAGTGGCACCAGCAAAGCCTGCTGTTGTTGTTAAGCCAGTTGAAAAATATGTTCCACCAGCAAAGCCGGTACCAAAAATTCCAACGCCTCCGGTAAAACCAGTACGTAAAGCATTAGAGCCTATTAAGGATGTAAAAGTTCCAAAAATAAATAGTAAAAGTAGTGTGCCTTACCAACCAGGGTATGTACCAATGGAGAAGAGAAAAGAAATAGAAAGATCAACAGAAACATTAGTAAAATATTCCGACGCAGAGTTGGCAGAATTCAGAGATTTAATTTCAAAGAAATTAGAAGCCGCTCGAAAGGAGCTCGTTTATTTACAAGGTTTAATTACACGTAAGGATGAATTAGGTGGTGATAATGATGACGCGAGATATATGACTATGGAAGATGGCAGTATTAGTATGGAAAGAGAACAACTTGGTCAAATGGCAAGTCGTCAACTTACTTTCATTGACCATCTTGAAAAAGCATTAATGCGTATTGAAAACAAAACCTATGGTATTTGCAGAGTTACTGGCCGTTTGATTGATAAGGCTCGTTTACGTGCTGTACCTCATGCAACTTTAAGCTTAGAAGCTAAATTAGGCTATGTAAAAAATAGTTCAGAACAATAAGCTAAGTGATTATAAAATAGTAGACCCCTGGTAGCAATATCGGGGGTTTTTTATTTTACCTCCTGCATATCGATTAGTTTTTGGTAATAACCATTCTGTGCTAAAAGTGCTTCGTGATTACCTCTTTCTACAATTTTACCTTTCTGCATTACAATGATTTCGTCTGCGTGTCGGATTGTGGACAATCGGTGGGCGATAACAATGGAGGTTCTGTTTTGCATCATATTGTTAATGGCATCCTGTACTAACTTTTCACTTTCGGTATCTAATGCCGATGTGGCTTCATCTAAAATTAAAATGGGTGGGTTTTTCAAAACGGCACGTGCAATGGTTAAACGTTGACGTTCACCACCACTCAGTTTACTACCTCTATCTCCAATGGTACTATTAAATCCACCTTCTTTTTTGATGATAAAGTCATATGCATTGGCAATTTTTGCTGCTGCTATAATTTCATCTTCCGTTGCTTCAGGTTTTCCTAATGCGATATTCGCAGCAATGGTATCATTGAATAAAATGGGTTCTTGTGTAACAATACTAATTTGTTTTCTTAAACTATGTAAGCTATAATTTTTGATATTAATACCATCGATTAAAAGTTGCCCTTCGCTCACGTCATGAAACCTTGGAACCAAATCAGCTAAAGTACTTTTACCTGCGCCAGAGGAACCAACCAATGCAACTAATTTTCCTTTTTTTACAGTTAAATTAATATTATGTAAAATGGAATCGTCATGGTAGGAGAACCCAACATTTTCAAAACTAATACTGTCCTTAAATTCATTTAATTGTATTGGATTTGCAATATCATTCACGGTCACAGGGGCTTCCAAAATTTCATTCAAACGATCTAGGGTAGCGGTACCTCTATTAACGTTATAAACTGCTTGGGATAAGGCTTTTGCAGGATTTATTATTTGGGAGAATAAGGCAACATAAGTAATGAAAGATCCTGGCGATAAAATATCACCGTTTAAAACCAAATTGCCACCAAACCATAATACGCCTGATAAAATGGTCACACCTAAAAATTCAGATATGGGCGATGCCAAATCACGACGATAGGAAATTCTATTTTTAATTCCAAAGATGTCATCAATCAGTCCGTAAAATTGTTTCTTAACTTTTTTTTCTGCATTAAAACCTTTGATGATTCTCAATCCTGTCAAGGTCTCTTCCATTTGACTTAATATCTCCCCCCATTTTACTTGCGCTTTATTGGTCTGTTTTTTTAAACTGCGACCAATGCGCCCAACTACAAAACCAGCAATGGGAAGTAAAACAAAAACAAATAAAGTCAATTTAAAACTGATGAAAAATAAAAATAGTAGAATGCCAATAATATTAAGTGGCTCTTTGATTAATCCTTCTAAAGCGCCTACGACTGAATTTTCTAATTCCGCAATGTCATTGGAAGACCTACTTAAAATATCTCCCTTTCGTTGTTCGGTAAAGTAGCCAATTGGAAGGGCTAATATTTTATTATATAACAATTTTGAATATTTCCTAGTGACCTCGTTTCTAATTGGCGCTAAAAAATAGTAGGATAAGTAAAGAAATAAATTCTTTAAGAAAATGGATACGATAATAAACAGGCAAATCCAACCTAAGGCATATGATTTCCCATATTTCGCAATATTATTTTGTAAAAAGCCATAAATGACATCTTTTATACTACTGCCATTAATGGCGTTCACAGGTAAGCTACTTAGTGAACTCTTTCCAAAAATGAGGTCTAAAAAAGGGGTTAACATCCCAAGGGAGAATAGGCTAAATACAATTGAAAGTGTAATAAAGAGGCTATACCAAGCCATTTGGGCCTTGTATTCCTTAATATAACTAATGATGCGAACAAATTTCTTCATATTAAAACTATTCCACGAAATAATCAGCAAAGTAACTAATTTTACATCGAATCAACGATTTTGATTGTATGGAAGAAGGTAAAAGACAAAAGCAGGTAGCTGGGGCAATACAAACTGCCCTAAACGAGATATTTTTAAAGCTGGGACTCAATTATTTACAAGGGGGGATGATTTCCATCTCAACGGTAAAAGTGACACCGGATTTATTAGAGGCCAGAATATACCTCAGCTTATTTCAGGTAAATGACACAGATGATTGTTTTAAAAAAATTGAGGCAAAAGCTTGGGAAATTAAGAAGCACCTAGCTGACAATATGAAGCACCAATTAAGACGCATTCCTGTTTTACATTTTTATTTAGATGACACCTTGGATTATGTTTTTAAAATGGACGAGATTTTAAAAAATTTATAAGTGCATTTTTTATTTGCTTGGCGATATTTTAGGGGTAAGTATGCTTTCCAGGCAATACAAATTATTGCATGGGTCAGTGTATTTGCAATTGCTTTAGGTACGGCAGCATTAATCACAGTGCTAAGTGTATCCAATGGTTTTACAGAAGTAGTGAAGGGTTTATATTCTGATTTTTATGCTGACATCAGTGTTACACCCAATAATGCGAAGTTTATAAAAATAACAGATGCACAATACCAAGCTGTTGAAAAAATCAAGGGTGTTAAGTCATTAAGTAAAGTGGTGATCAGTAAGGCCTTGCTCGTAAAAGGAAATCAACAATCCGTGGTAACGGTGAAAGGCGTGGCGCCTTCCTATATTAATATCAATAAGGTATCCAACTATTTAAAAAGAGGGGAATTTGATTTAGGTAATATTACTAGCCCTAAAATTATTATTGGCATTGGCGTAGAACAAAGGTTAGGCTTATTCCAAGACCCATTGGGTGATACGATGCAATTGTATGCGGTGAATCGAAGTGGTAAATCAATCGCGCAATTGGATCAATTAAACACCTTATCTGTAGTGCAATCGGGGGCGTTTTCCATTCAGCAGGAATTTGATGAACAATATATTTTCACAAATGCGGGCTTTGCACAATATTTGTTTGATTTAGCACCGAACGAAATTTCAGGCATTGAGTTGTCCATTGAACCGAATGATGAAAAGCAAATTACTGCAAGTATAAAAAACATTTTAGGTAGTGAGGTACAAGTACAAAATAAGTATCAGCAGAATATTGATTTATATAAAATAATGCAAACGGAAAAGTGGATCATTTTTTTTATACTCGCACTTATTATGATTGTAGCTAGCTTTAATTTAGTGGGGGCGTTAACCATGTTGGTGTTGGAAAAGCAAAAAGACATTCATGTTTTGCAGGCAATGGGGGCGAGGTCCTGGGATATTCAAAAAATATTTTTACTCTTGTCTGGTATCATGGCTTTTATGGGGGCACTTATTGGCGGACTATTGTCTAGCTTATTTTGTTGGTTGCAATTAAAATACCACTTAATTAAATTGGAAGGCAATTCATTTGTCATTGACTACTATCCAGTAAAACCAATGTTGATTGATTATATCGCCATCATAAGTTTGGTGTTATTTATTTCAATTCTAGCAGGTTGGATTCCTGCGAAACGCGCAGCAGATTCCTTTCAAGAAAAGATATAGTGATGGTGGAAAGTAAAAAGAATTAAAAAGAGAATTTTATTGGGGATTTATTTTTTCTAAAAAATCCCTTTTCATCTGATCCATAATATTATTTATAATATTATGGGATAGCTATAAGTAAAAGAAATAAAAAAGAGGATTTAATAGCGATTTTATATTTTATAAAAATCGCTATTAACTGATACTATATCTCATTCATGAGATAAAGTGATGGTGGAAAGTAAAAAGAATTAAAAAGAGAATTTTATTGGGGATTTATTTTTTCTAAAAAATCCCCAATAAAATTAATAATCGCCCAAGGTTTCTTCTAATTGACCTAATGCTTTTGCAAGTTGCTCATCGTTAGGCGCAATACCATGCCACTCATGGCTGCCTTCCATAAAATCAACACCCTTGCCCATTTCAGTTTTCATTAATATGCAAATTGGTTTGCCTTGTCCAGTTAAAGCTTTCGCTTTATCTAAAGTGGCAACAATTTCGTCCATATTATGACCATCCATATGTAATACGGTCCAATTAAATGCTTTGAATTTATCTTCTAAACTATCTAGTGATAATACCTTACTTAATGGGCCATCAATTTGTTGGCCATTCACATCTACAGTAGCAATTAAATTATCCACTTTATTATGTGCTGCAAACATGATCGATTCCCAAATTTGTCCTTCTTGTAATTCACCATCGCCATGTAAACAATAAACAGTGCGATTATCGTTATTATATTTTTTTGATAATGCTGCACCAATGGCAACACTCATACCTTGTCCTAAAGATCCACTCGCAATACGAATGCCTGGTAAATGTTCGTGGGTGGTTGGATGCCCTTGTAAACGAGAATTTATTTTTCTGAAAGTAGCTAATTCTTTTACATCAAAATAACCTGATCTTGCAAGTACAGAATAAAAAACGGGCGAAATATGACCATTGGATAAAAAGAAAAGATCCTCTCCTTTTCCATCCATAGAAAAACTACTATCATGTTTCATTACCTTAAAATACAAGGCAGTTAAAAAATCGGTACAGCCTAAAGAACCACCTGGGTGGCCGCTTTGTTGTGCATGAACCATTCTTACAATATCTCTTCTAATTTGAGATGCAATTTTAGTTAAATCGGTAGTTGCCATAATATTTGTATCAGTAGGGCACAAAGATAGAATTCATCCCCTAAATGTTGGCGAAAACTTTTAAAAAATGCTTAAAAAGGGGGATGAACAATACGATGATTTGCGTAGCTTTGTTTACTCAAATCATTCTAATATGTCGGACGAATTACAAAAAATTAGTGGGGAAGCGGAATTGGCTATGAAAAAGGCCATTAATCACTTAGAAATTGAATTAACTAAGATTAGGGCTGGAAAGGCAACACCTTCCATTTTAGAAGGAATTAACGTTGACTATTATGGTACACCAACACCTATTAGCCAGGTAGCGAATGTGCAAGTATTGGATTCTAGAACGATCAGTATCCAACCTTGGGAAAAAAGCATGTTGCCTTTAATTGAAAGGTCAATTATGGCAGCTAATATTGGAATCACGCCCCAAAATGATGGTATCAATATTCGTTTATTTATGCCACCATTAACAGAAGAGCGCAGAAAAGAATTATTTAAAAAAGCAAGTGGTGAAGGCGAAGTAAGCAAAGTAGCTATTCGCAATATCAGAAGAGATCATATTGAGCAAGTAAAAAAATTACAAAAGGACGGCATGAGTGAAGATATTTGTAAAGGCGCGGAAGATACCATTCAATCATTGACTGATAAGTATATTGCGTTGGTTGAAAAACATTTAGAAGCCAAGGAAAAAGAAATGATGACCGTATAAGTTATTTGGCCGTGTTTCTCTTATTTACAATATAAACACCACAAAGTATAATAGCTAGGCCCAATAGGCGCATTGGATGTATTGCTTCATTATATAACAAGCCCATGGCTAAGGAAACAAATGGGATTGCGTAGGTCACTGTGGATGCGAATAAAATACCTGCACGTTTCACTAAAACATAAAATAATATAGAGGCAATGGAGGTGTTGATTACGCCCAAGGTACCACTTGCTAAAGTTGCATTTAATAAAGCAGGATTGCTAAAATCATTACTAAAATAACCTGTCGTATATAAAATGACCATGCCGGGTATAATAGAAAATGAAAATGCAAGTGAAGCAATATTGATCGCACTAATATTTTGCATATGCTTGCCTACCATATTCACGTTGAAGCCATAGCAGATAGTAGCTAGAATAATAAAAATACTAAAGGAAATGTTTTCAAAGTGTAGCGTTTTTCCGGCCACCACCGAAATACATAATCCAACTAATCCCAATAATATGCCACCCATTTTCTTTGGGTCAATACTGATTTTAAAAACAACCATTCCTACGATAATGGTGAATAATGGGGTGAGTGAGTTGAGTATGCCAGCCAAAGCGCTATCAATTTTTGTTTCGGCAATACAAAATAAATAGGCAGGGATAAAATTGCCAATAATGCCAGATAAAATAACAAGCCCTAATTTATTTTTAGGGATTTGTTGTAGTGCTTTAAAAGCGAAAGGGAGTAATACAATACCTGAAAATACCATTCTTAATGATGCAACTTGGTAGGGACTCAATTGCACGGTACCGGCTTGCATTCCAATCTTCATCAATAAAAAGGAGCTTCCCCAAATAACAGAAAGTAGTATAAAAATGCCCCAATTGATCAACTTTTTGTTCATGAAGTAAAATTTGGGCAAAGATGCTATTAATTTGATTAAAAGTGGATAAATAATCTATCAATTAACGCTAATTTAATGACGATTCCTTTTCTTTGTAGGTATGAGCCAGCACACTAATTATTCGATCAAAGTGGACCAATTTGAGGGGCCATTTGACTTATTGCTTTTTTTTATTGAGCGTGACGAAATGGATATCTATAATATCCAAATCACTAAAATTATCAATGATTTTTTGGACTTTAT
>Ga0214919_10003783_pt1 | contig 22537 bp, 17 predicted proteins | sample LL1503_MetaG_FD_177994 | JGI IMG/M metagenome (GOLD analysis project Ga0214919, IMG submission 177994) | Freshwater microbial communities from Lake Lanier, Atlanta, Georgia, United States - LL-1503 | ecosystem: Environmental > Aquatic > Freshwater > Lake | place: USA: Georgia | collected... | reverse complement strand
AGAGATCAGAGAAATCAGAGAAATCATGGCCCGCGATCATGGGTCCGCTTGAGGGTGTTGCCGCGACGATCAATGCCACATGGTCACCGGTTACCCATTTGTTCGGCGTGCTCAACTCGCCTGAACTGCGCAAGGCATACGATGAAGCCCTGCCACTGATGGTGGATTTGGATTTGAAGCTCGGCCAAAACGAGGCTGTTTATCGCGGGCTTAAATCCTGGCAGTCGGATGTTGGTGCATGGACCAAGCTTGATAAGGCCCAGCAGAGAATCATTGAGAAAAGGCTTTTGGCTGCAGAACACACCGGTGTTGCCCTTGCCGGTGCGGCCCGTGATCGGTTCAATGAAATCGAACGGGAATTGTCGCAACTCGCCACGAAATTTTCCAATCAACTCCTCGATGCCACCAAAGAGTTTGCATTGAATCTTTCCAGTAAAGCCGAAGTGGACGGCCTGCCAGATCATTTGCTTGAACTTGCAGCTCACGAATGGGCAAGGCGCAACAAGACCGAATCAACCTCTCAAGTAGACCCCACCCATGGACCGTGGGCGTTTACTCTTGATGGTCCCAGTTTCATTCCCTTCATGGAATTCAGCAAGCGCCCCGATTTGCGGGAGAAACTTTATCTGGCGAACATAAAAAGGGCGTCATCTGGCGAACGCGATAACACCCCTTTAATCTCGTCTTTTTTACGCCTGCGTCAGGAAAAGGCGAAACTTCTCGGCTTCAAGACTTTTGCTGCGCTCAGCCTCTCCACCAAGATGGCTGCCTCGGTGGAAGATGTCCGGGCCCTGCTTGAAAAAATATTGGCAGCCGCACTGCCTGCCGCCCGCCGTGACCTAGACGAATTAAAGGCATTCAGGACGGCGCATCCGGATCTTGATGGCCAACGCCCAGACGGCAAAGCCACGGCGGATCTTGCCCATTGGGACGTCGCCTTTTGGGCGGAGCGGGTGAAAGAGGCCAAATTTCAGTATTCCGAAGAGGAACTTCGTCCGTATTTCCCGTTGGAGCGCGCGCTTGATGGGCTGTTTAGCCTGGTGAAGAAGGCCTTTCGGGTCGAGGTTCGTCGCGCCGACGGAGAAGCACCAGTTTGGCATCAAGACGTTCGGTTCTTCAAAATCCACGATGACTCCGGCAAACACATTGCGTCCTTTTTTCTCGATCCCTATTCGCGTCCGCAGAATAAGAAGGGCGGCGCCTGGATGGCTGGTTGCCTCGATCGCTGGCAGTCCACAAGCGGCCTTCAAATTCCCGTGGCACATCTCGTTTGCAACGGCACGCCACCAGTCGGCGAAACCCCCAGTTTGATGACCTTTGATCAGGTGCGAACCCTGTTCCATGAGTTTGGCCATGGAATCCATCACATGCTGACAGAGGTCCCTTATATCGAGGCGGCTGGCATCAACAATGTCGAGTGGGACGCTGTTGAACTGCCGAGTCAGTTCATGGAGAACTGGTTGTTTCATGTTCCGACCTTGAAGGGGCTGGCCCGCCATTATCAAACCGGGGCTGTTTTGCCGGACCACTACATTGAAAAACTTCTGGCATCGCGCACATACCGTTCAGGTTCCATGGCCATTCGTCAGTTGCAATTTGCTTTGACGGATTTGGAACTGCACGAGGAGTTCGATCCGGCCGGCAAGGCGAGCCCGTTTGAGGTTCAAAACCGCCATATGACGCGTGCGGGTGTCATGCCGCCTCACCCGGAAAACAAGTTCCTTTGCTCGTTCAGCCATATTTTTGCCGGAGGATATTCGGCCGGGTATTACAGTTATAAGTGGGCCGAGGTCCTCAGTGCCGATGCCTTCTCTGCCTTTGAAGAGGCTGGCCTGGATAACGAAGTCAGCCTGGCTGCCGTAGGACAAAAGTTCCGCAAAGTAATTTTGGCCCAGGGTGGCAGTCGCCATCCAATGGATCTGTTCATTGAGTTTCGCGGCAGGAAACCTGCGCCCGAAGCACTGCTGCGACACGAGGGTTGGTTGTGAGCGTGATATTCGTATGACCATTTCCCTGTCCGGCATCCGGCTCATTACATTTGACGTCTTTGGGACGCTGCTGGATTGGCGCGCCCCCGTGGAGTCTTTTTTTCCGGGGAAGTTTCTGCAATTTTCCCGGATTTCGGAGGCTCATCAAAATCAAGGCGGATCGGCCTCGCTCTCTTATGCCTCGCACTTGAAGGCGGTGGGCTTCGAAATAAATCCTGCGATCAATGCAGCCGAATTAGACCGTTTTTCTTCAGAATTTGGCGCCGCTCCTGCCTTTCCTGATGTGCGGGCTTTGCTTGATTTGCGGCTTCTGGCCCAGGTCGGGTGTATCTCCAACTCGGACATGGTCCATCAGCACGATGTTCAGCGAACCCTCAACTTTCCTTGGGACCTTTGCCTGACGGTGGATCAAATGAAGTCGTGGAAGCCCCACAGCACGGCTTGGGATTTTGCACTGCATCATGTCCAAAAAAATCTTGGCCTGGAAAAATCGCAGTGGCTGCATGTTAGTGCGTTCACTTTTTTTGACCTCGAGCCCTGCCAGCAGAGGGGAATCCAAACCTGTTTCATTCCGCGACCCGGAGGCGGATCCGCCCGCGAGGCTGAAATAGCGTCGCCTGATCTGGTGGTGTCAGACTTGTTTGATCTCGTTTCCAGGATGCAGCAGGCGAAGGATGGCCCATGGCGGTACCGCGTCATGGCCACTTGTGCCGACGAAAATATCGTTCGTAATTTTTTACATTGGATGCGCTACGAGCATGGTGCAGACCTGCTGAAAATTACCGGTTGCTCGGAGTTTCGCGCATTCCAGATTAATCCACTGGTAGTTCACTGCGAATATATTTTTTCGACGCGTCATGCTCTCGATCGGTACTTGGGCGGCGCAGCAAAAGATTTGCGGTTGAAAGGACGCGAACTTTTCAGCGAGTCAGATGTTGCCTTTCAACGCGACGAGACGCGCCTCGTATGTCAGGGCGTTGGACGCAAGAAACGCGATTTCGCAGTCCCGTCATCCTGACTCGCTCCGTCATCCTGAGCACAGCGAAGGATCCTTTCTTAAAAAAGCCCAAGCTCCAACCCCGGCAATTAAAAGTAAAAACGGTGGAATCAGGTACGCCCGTTGCGCTCCGAGATGATCAAACACGGCCCCTAAAATCAAATGCGACAGGGCCAGGGCGACTTGCATGGTGGTCAGGATGATCACCGTCAGGCGTTGCCATGATTTGTTATAAATGGTGCAAACCCGGGCCAACATCATCGGGAAAAATGGACCGATCATCCCTGCTGCAGGAAACAAAAAGACTAATGCAGAGTCGGCCTGTCCCGGTTGTGAAATTACGGTTGCTGCGATCATGGCAGTGGCAGCAGCAAAAAGGGGAACGTAGATGAATGGTTTATGGAATTTGTCCCGCATCAGAATCAAAACGCCAAGCCTGGCCAAAGAAAAAACCATGAAAAATCCCGCCGCCTTCTGGTTCGCATTTTCATAGCTGAGACCGAAATGCGCGATCAGAAATGCCGGCATCCACATCGAAGTGAGAACCTCGCCTGTCACATAGGCAAGAAATATAGCCACGACAAACCATTCACCGCTCGAAACATTGTGCCAAATTCCGTGCGTTTTTTTCTCTGGTGGAAGTCCCGGGGGGGTCATTCCCGGCGAGTTGCCCGAATGTTTTTCATCCATTGGCAACGTCATGATCATGACGGGCACGAGCATCGCCAGAGGGAGGATGAACATCGATGGCCAAGGCCAGCCTCGGCCGACGGAGATGGTCGCAACGGCAGGGGCCACCAAAGATCCGAGGCCGTACATCAAGTGCAACCCGGCCATCATTTTGGCTCGACGGGCAGACCTGACGTCCAAACTATTCAGAGGGTTGGTGCGGCTGACTTCGTCGGACGATGCGATTTTTCCTTCGCTGGCCATGAGCAGCAGAAGGTTGGAAATGGTTCCCATGGAAGTGATGGCGCCGCCCAGGAATATGGCCATCATACCAAGGCTTAATGGCCCTCTAACTTGAGTCGCCAGGATGGCCATTATTACCGTCAAGCCGACTGAAAAAATAATCAGGCCGCGTACGCCTGTCCGTCGTTCAATGTTTAGGAGCTGCGAGTTGAAAAGGCCGCCGGAGATCCCTGCCACTGTGAGCAGCATTGCACCAGCAAGGGCGAAGTCAAGTTCGAGGTGATCGTGAAGCAACGGAATAAGACTGCCGCGAAGGTTGTCGATAAACGCCGCGGCGAGCATCAGAAGAAAGGCTGACGTGAGGAGGGCCCTGCGTCGCTGGATCATCTTTTTGATACCGGCGGGGCATAGTTCAAGTTAAGGCCGCACGCGAGGGCGATGGCCACAGCATCGGTGGCATCAAATGGCAATTTGCCGCGGTCGAATCCAAGTAGTGCAGTGACGGCGCGACAGACGTCTTCTTTCGACGCAGCCCCCGCACAGGCGATGGTTCGCTTGACTTCAGCAGGGGTGATTTCAAAAACCGAAAGGCCATGGCGTCTGACCGCCGACACAATGGCGCCGCGGGCCTCGCCAAGTTTCAGCGCAGACGATGCATTCACCCCGTAGAAGGCCTTTTCAATGGCGCAGTGGGTTGGAGAAAGTTCTCCGGTCAGGCTATGGACAGCATCGTGAATGTGTCCAAGGCGCTCTGGAATGGACAGGTCAACGTTGGTCTTGATCACGCCGGCGTCGGCTACTTCAAAGTCCCTTGGCATTCGCGGCCGTGCGACTTTGCTGCGCAGGATCGCAAAGCCAACCACGCGAGATCCGGGGTCAATCCCAATAATCACTGGAAAATCAGAGGACTGCGATGATTTTTGGGGGACCTTCATGCCTGTGGAAATCCCGTGGATGAATGGGCTGCAGGGTTGATTTGGACAAGGCTTCCCGGAAACTATAGATCAGTAATGCGATTTGTGAAAACAAGAACGCCCGTCAAACCCACGAGAACCCCATATGGCGAATGAAACCTCGAAATATCTGTCTTCCAGACCGCGCCGGCTGCGTCGTCATCCGTTTGTGCGCGATCTCGTCCGTGAGCACACCCTTGTTGCCAATGATTTGATTTATCCAGTGTTCGTGGTGGAAAATCAGGCCGAGGAAATCGATATTCCCTCGATGCCGGGCATCCGGCGCTGGAGTATCGACAGCTTGATCCGCCATGTGGCCGTGGCCGTTGATCTTGGAATTCCTGCGGTTGCGATTTTCCCCGTGATCGACCCGTCGCTGAAAACGGCAGATGGTCGTGAGGCCTTTAATTCCAACGGGCTTGTGCCGCGAACGATCGTCCGGCTTAAAAAAGAATTTCCGGGACTTGGTTTAATTTCTGATGTTGCCCTTGATCCTTACACAAGCCATGGCCAGGATGGAATCATCGACGATACGGGTTTCATCCTGAATGACGTGACGGTGGATGAATTGGTCAAACAAGCTTTGGTGCATGCCGAGGCTGGCGTCGACATCATTGCCCCGTCCGACATGATGGATGGTCGTGTCGGTGCAATCCGCAGTGCCTTGGAGGGGCATGGTTTCGCAGACACCATGATTCTGTCCTATGCCGCAAAATATGCGTCCGCATTTTATGCCCCATTTCGAGACGCAGTGGGTTCGGCGTCGAATCTGGGCAAGGCAGACAAGAAGACCTATCAGATGGACCCTGCGAATTCCGAAGAGGCGCTGCGCGAGGTCGCCCTTGATATCGTCGAGGGTGCCGACATGGTGATGGTGAAGCCCGGCCTGCCCTATTTGGACATCATCCGCCGCGTTAAAGACCGGTTTGAAGTTCCCGTCTTTGGTTACAATGTCAGCGGTGAATACGCGATGATCAAGGCAGCTGCACAAGCTGGTTTTCTTGATGAGCGAGCCTGCGTCCTGGAATCGCTCCTGGCATTCAAGCGCGCCGGTGCCGACGGGGTTCTCACCTACCACGCATTGGATGCCGCACGTTGGCTCCGCCAAGGCTCAAACTAATGTCCGATAAGTTAAAACTCGATCTCGCGGCAAAGATTCTGGCCACGCACATCAAGGCGGAATCGGTGGATGTTTTTCTGGTGGCGGGCAGCGGATTTCGCGAGGCCCTGCCCGACCTGGAAAATCCGGTTAGAATCAAGATGAGTGCCATTCCCCATTTTCCTTCTCCTGCCGTTGCCGGACACGGGGACGATTTGATTTTTGGCACCCGCAATCAGAAGTCTGTGCTGATCGCCACGGGGCGGGTTCATCTTTACGAGGGCTACAGTGCCAATGACGTGGTCTTTGCGACACGTCTGGCTCACCAGCTTGGGTGCCGGGCGATGATCTTGACCAATGCGGCGGGCAGTGTTGATTTGCGTTACCCGCCGGGAAGTTTGATTGCGATCAGCGATCAGATCAATCTCACGGGACAGAATTGCGAGGCAACAACACCTGGCGTGCCGGCAAAGTTCACTGACATGACCAATGCCTATGACCGCGACTGGCGCAAACAAGTCAATGCAGCGACCGGAATTCCGGAGGGAATTTATGCCGGTGTTGTCGGGCCCAGCTATGAGACTCTGGCGGAGGCCCGGATGCTGGCTCTCCATGGTGCAAACGTTGTTGGCATGAGCACGGTTCAGGAAAGTATCGCTGCGAGAACCCTCGGCATGAAAGTGTTTGGCCTGTCTTTAGTGACCAACATGTCAGGTGGACTCGGTGTTGACGCCAATCAAGGCGCCTCCGGTTTCGGGGCCACAAGCCACGCGGAAGTGCTCGATGCCGGCAGAAGGATGGCTGGAAAAATAAATTCCGTTTTGAGTGCCGCTTTGGGTGCCAGCCATCAGGTTTCTGAAGGAAATTCTTTCGCGTAGAGCGCAATGGACTCGGCGATGATTTTCAGTGCCGCCGTGCGGTCCGCAAAATCTTCTACCACGACCTTTTTGCCTTCAAGGGTCTTGTAATCCTCAAAGAAACGGCGGATTTCCTTGATTCGGTGTGGCGGCAGCTCGCTGATGGAATTGTAGTGGTTATACTCGGGATCATGCGCATGGACGGCGATGATTTTGTCGTCGCCCTCACCTTGGTCGATCATGCGCATCACGCCAATCGGTTTTGCCAACATGATGCAGAGTGGAACGACGGTTTCCTGGCCAAGAACCAGGATGTCGAGGGGATCTTTGTCGTCGCAATAGGTCTGCGGAATGAATCCGTAATTGGCAGGATAATGAACGCTGCTGAACAGGATTCGATCCACTTTGATCATTCCTGAGTCCTTGTCCAGTTCGTACTTGATCTTCGATCCCTTGGGGACCTCAATCACCGCTTGAACGAGATTGGGTGTGCCTTCGCCGATCGAAACGTCATGCCATGGATTCATTGCGTCATTCCTTTTTCGCAAAAACGCACACCACCTTCTAGATTCCATTTCAGAATGGTGGTGTGCGCAGCGATTTCCAACTTAACGGTTAAAGCGCAGGCATGCCTCGACCATCGTGCGAAGTCCGTAGGCGGAGCCACCGCTGCCGGGAAATCCCGTCGCTTTGGTATTCCAACCCGTGCCGGCGATGTCCAAGTGAACCCATTTGCGGTCGCCCACAAAATGCTTGAGGAACATCGCACCCATGATGGTTCCAGCCTTTACATTCGGCTTTGCGATGTTGTTCAAGTCCGCGTAGTCGCCTTTGGTTTCCTTGTCGAGTTCCGGCCACATCGGCAGCTGCCACATCGGCTCACCAGCTGCTTTTGAAGCACCCAGAACGAAATCGGCAGCATCCTGATCGTTGGTCATCAGCCCTGCGCCAGCCGTGCCGAGGGCCATCAAAACGGCACCCGTCAATGTGGCGATGTCGATCATGAGTTCTGGTGCATAGGTGCTTGCGGCATAGTGCAGCAAGTCTGCCAGGACCAGGCGCCCTTCGGCGTCCGTGTTCTGAATTTCAATGGTCTTGCCGTTCATGGCGACGACGATGTCGCCTGGTTTGGTGGCGCTGCCAGACGGCATGTTTTCGGTCGCGCCAATGATGCAAACAACTTTAGTCGGGGGTTTCTTGTAACCCAAGAACATCGCGCTGCCGAGTACGGCGGCTCCGCCCGACATGTCGTACTTCATTTCTTCCATGCCGCCGGATGGTTTGATGCTGATGCCGCCCGAGTCAAAGGTCAGGCCCTTTCCGATCAGCGCCACAGTCCGGCTGTTGTCAACACCCTCGATTTCAAGGGTGATTAGGCGTGGTTCAATTTGGCTGCCATTGGCAACGCTGACAAAAGATCCCATGCCCATCGCCACCATTTCTTCTTTGGTGCGCAGCGTGCATTTTATTCCGGCTTCCTTGGCAACGTCGCGGGCGATGTCGCCAAAGCGAACGGGATCCAGCCAGTTGGCCGGCGCATCCTGTAGCATGCGGGTGAAAGCGATTGAACGGCACAGGTGGCGGGCACCCTCAAGTTCCTGCGCATTCGGATTTACACCGATAAAATGGATCTTGCCCGGCAGCTTTGTGCCATTTCCGTTTTGGTCGGTTTTGCTGTTTTTAGAGTCTTTTTTCTTGCCCTTGAAACCAGACGCAGAATAGAGCGAGTAGGTTGCGCCTTCAAAAATATCAATCACATTGAAATTGCGGGGGGCGCAAATGGCGATCGCCTCGCAATTAAGATCCTTCAGAGCTTTTGCAGCGTCAATCCCGAGGGCGCGGGCGCGCTGCTTGTCGCTGGTCTTGGTTTTTACGGGGACCACCATAAGGAACGCATGGCCGTCGATCACGACGTGCAAGCTGCCGGATCCGCCCTTCCACCCAAGGGACTTGCCAGCCGCCATCAATTTGGCTTTGAAGTCAGCGCTCAATTGGGGCGCGTCGATGTCCCAATGGTCACTGGATCCTGCAGAGTCGTCGGCAGTGGTCACCGCAACGACGTGGTGCGCTCCGGCAACGGGATTCTGACTCGTGCCAAACTCAACCTTCCCAAGCCAGTTGTAAACTTCGGGGAGAAAATTTTTCCAGGACTCGTTTTGGAAACCGGTATTCAACATGTTTGGTTACCCTCATCGGCTAGGGACAGTGATTCACTTGATTCCGAACTATACTGATGAAATTCTCTGGCAGGCAAGGGTCCATTTCTATATAAAAAATGCAGATTTTAACCTTTCGGAGGGCCCCCCGCCATGAGTGCCATTTCCCATGTCCATGCACGCGAGATCCTGGATTCCCGTGGAAACCCCACGGTTGAAGTCGAAGTCGGCACAGAGGACGGTTTTTTTGGCCGGGCTGCGGTCCCGTCCGGCGCGTCGACCGGCGAATATGAGGCTTATGAGTTGCGGGACGGTGACAAGAACCGTTACCTCGGCAAGGGCGTTCAAAAGGCGGTTCGCAACGTCCATGACAAGATTGCCCCCCGATTGATTGGCATGGATGTAACCGGGCAAACTGAAATCGACCGGACTTTGATTGCGGCCGACGGTACGGACAATAAATCTGAGTTGGGCGCCAATGCGATACTTGGTGCGTCTATGGCCTGCGCCAAGGCTGCGGCTGAACTGACGAGCCTCCCCCTTTACCGCTACATAGGCGGCGCCCGCGCCGTGCGCATGCCCGTTCCGCTGATGAACATCATCAATGGCGGGGCTCACGCCGACAACAATGTCGACATCCAGGAGTTCATGGTCGTTCCTGTTGGTATGACTTCCTTTCGCGAGGCGTTGCGTTGCGGAACTGAAGTTTTCCACTCGCTGCGGAATGTTCTCAGATCAAAAGGACTGAACACAGGTGTGGGTGATGAAGGCGGGTTTGCCCCTGACTTGAAGTCAAATCGCGAAGCCCTTGATGTGATCATGCAGGCCATTGAGGGCGCAGGTTACAAGCCGGGGACCGATGTTGCCCTTGCCCTTGACGTGGCCGCTTCCAGTTTCTTTAAGTCAGGAAAATATGATCTGGCAGGCGAAGGAAAAAAACTGGACCGTGACGGGATGATTGCCTATCTCGCTGGACTCGCGGAATCGTATCCGATTGTGAGCATTGAGGACGGCCTTGATGAAAACGACTGGGACGGCTTCATTGCCATGACCAAACAATTGGGATCCCGCGTTCAGATTGTTGGTGACGATCTTTTTGTGACCAACCCAAAACGCCTGCGTGACGGGATTCAGCGTCATGCGGCCAACGCGATTCTGGTGAAACTAAATCAGATCGGGACCCTGACGGAAACCCTCGAAGCCGTGGATATGGCGCGTGCCAATGGTTACGGTGCGATCATTTCGCACCGCTCTGGCGAGACCGAAGACACGACCATTGCCGACCTTGCCGTCGCAACCAATTGCGGCCAGATCAAAACGGGTTCGGCTTCCAGGACCGATAGAATCTGCAAATACAATCAACTCTTGCGCATTGAAGAGGAACTCGGCGCCAGTGCGACGTACTGGTGGGGCAAACTGCCCAATGCGTAAGAGGCTTTTTGCTCTTTGCTTGACCTCCAGTTTGTTTCTTGCGGCTTGGCGTTGCCCGGTTGGATCCCCGTTAGAGGGGACCATCCCGGAAGACGTCAGGTCTTTTGTGTCTGATTTTTCGCTCAACCCCTCACAGACCAATCTGGATCTTGAATTTCTCACGGCCTCACCTCACCCATTTGGGTCACCGAGGCAGCTTGATGTCGCAAATTTTTTGGAGCGTCGCATTACCGAATCAGGCGGACGTGTTGAGGTTCAAGAATTCAAGGCCGACATTCCCAATGTCGCGGCGCTTTCGATGCCGGCATCCCTGACAAGGACTGTATCTGGCCGAAACATTTTTGCCTGGCCAAAGCGTTTTGATTCTGGTCCAGACAGCGGAAAATCCTGTGTTGTGCTATTGGCATCCCACTATGACACCAAGGCTGTCGATGGTATTTCCTACGTTGGTGCCAACGATAGCGGATCCTCTTCGGTGGCCCTACTTCAGTTGTTGCAACACGTTCAGAATCGCCCTTTGCCGAAACAATTGGAGTGCCGCATCGGTTTTGTCTGGTTTGATGGTGAAGAGGCGACCCTGCCTGGCTGGAGCGACGGAGAAACCGTCTTTCCGGTTAAAATAAAAGACCACACTTATGGCAGCCGCCATGCTGCAGCGCAGCCCATGCCCCAAAAAATTTCGAGTCTGATTCTGCTTGATATGATCGGTTCGCCGGACCTTCGCTTGACGCGAGACTCCCGCTCTACCCCTGCCCTTCTCAAGTTGCTTGAGGTGGCCGTGGCCGCGCTTGGGCATCCGCCGTCCCTGTTGTCAGAATTTTCTGTTCCGGTGGAAGATGATCACATCGCATTTCTCGAACGTGGAATCCCAGCCCTGAACATTATCGACTTTAATGATTTATCGGTTTGGCACCGGGCGGGTGACGAAACCCTTAGGATAAATCCAAATAGTATCGAAAAAGCCAGTCGTATCGCGATTATGATCGCGTTGACGGTTGCCCGGGATCCTCAAGCAATTCGCTGAATCTCCGAAGGCCATGGGGAAGACATTGGGAAGACCCTGAGTCAGTGGAAACCCATCCCGTGCGGAGGTCGGTGGCCGTGAGCGAATCAGATACGATCAATTTTGGTGCGCTGAAGATCACCCTTTCAAAGGCGATCGATTCGGTTACGTATACCTTCGAGGGAGATGTCGACGAAAACTTTCGTCACAAAGACGTTCCGCGCGTTGGTGCAAAGCAAATCAATTTCATCCTCGAAAACGTAAACAACTTCAACTCTGTTGGAATCAGAGAGTGGGTTTATTTAGTCCGCGATTTGAGCGCCCTTGGCAGCCTGTGTTTCAAGCGTTGCTCGGTCACCATGGTCGATCAGATCAACATGGTTCCTGATTCACTCGGCAACGGTGTCGTGGAATCCTTTTATGCTCCGTATGCGTGCGACGAGCATGGTGAAACCAGCCGTCTCATTATGGCAAAAGACCATGCGAAAGAGATTTCTGAAAATATAGCACCGGATATGCAGTGCGATCATTGCAAGGAAAAACTCGTTTTCGATGCGCTCGAGGACGCCTATTTCATGTTTGTCAGCGGTAAATTATCCAAGGCTTCCTGAGGCGTTGAATCGGATGGCGATGAACACATCGACTGAAAAATCGACGGAAAATTTGACCGGCAAGGCCATTAACCGCCTCGTCGATGAAGTGCTTCCCGCCCTTCAGGAACAACTTTTCGCGATTTCAAGCAGACCAGCCGGCCAACGCTCCTGCGACGAATCCACGCGTCATCTGGTTGTGGAAGCGCTCGATCTTTTTGCAACGCTGGGTGAGTGGCTCGGGAGAGATTTTCCTACGGCGGATCCAAATGGCTCCGGTGCCGGTCCGCGTCGCAAAGACCATTTTATGTTGGATACGTCTTTGCTGGATGCGCTGGTGGAGCACGTTGATTTGCTCGATTCCGATCAGTTGCGCCTGCAGTCGGTGGTCCAATTAATCGCACAAAATCAGATGGATTCCGATCTTTTTCAAGATCTTCATGGACTCGCCAGGCGGTTTGCGGAGGACGTCGAAGGGGTTCGGGGAGTCGTCGATGCTTTGAAACAAAGTCCATCATCAGAGCTGGTCAAGCGGCTTGCGGAAGCCGTGGCAGAAAATGTGGTCGATGCCGGGCTGCGTTATGAAGTGAAGTCAGATTTCTCAGAATTTGACTTGGACCATGACCAGTTGGACGGGTTGGGAGATGCGCTCGCGGCGACCGCTCAATTGCTGGCCGTAAGTGCCATAACTTCGGGCGACACGTTTCCTGTCATTTTGATCGAGGGGCGCAAGACATCGGGGCTTGTTCGCGTTGTTTTGCGCACGGAAGCCTCGCTGTCGACCCAAGGGTTGAATCTTGATGCGCTGGCTGAACAGTTTGTTCAACTTAAAGGCCAGATTTTTCAGGGTGTCGGAAGCATTCCGTCCTTGATTTGCGAGGTTCCATCATCCCTTCGTTCGATGAAGGGAATCGTGGTCAAGGCGGGTGGAGAAAACTATGCCCTGCCTGTGCACGGAATTGTCGAGACCATGCGCCTTGATCCAGCCCGGATTCAAGTGATCGGAGGGCAGGAATTTTTGAATTTCCGTTCTAGTAGTCTGCCTCTCGTCCGTCTGACACACATCCTCGGAAAAACCTCTAATGCCGCAACAGCCCGGTATGCGTTGATTGTTTCCTCGTCGGATCAGCGTTTCGGTCTGCTGGTTGACGAATTGATCGAGCACCGCGATTTGGCCCTGCGCCCTCTTGGCGGCAGCCTGACCACACGTCCCGAAGTCATTGGCGGTGCTGTCGATTCGGATGGTCGCGTGATCATGGTCATTGACCCGGCCAGAATCTTATCGGCTACCTTTAATGGTCCCCGTTTGAACCGGACAGTCTAGTTGACGAGAGCATCGTTGTTCTCATGGCGCAGTTCGCCGATTTATGCAGCGCATCAAGCTTGCGCGTTGACTTTACTTATTAATATCATATACTTGGAATATCGGAAGCGTAACTCTTGATTTTCTAAGGATTTGAGCATTATGACCTCTCAAATCAAAAGAGACCTCAATCTGGCTTCGAGAATTTCAGTTAAGTCCCTGTTTTTATTCGGGCCAAGGGCGACCGGTAAAACCACGCTGATCAAGGAACAACTGACCGGCAAGGTTCTTTTAATCGACCTTTTGAAATCAAAATATTTCTTGCCACTGAGCCAAAGACCATCCGAATTAATTGAAATGATCCGGGCCGAGAAGCCAGAAATTGTGGTTATCGATGAAGTGCAGAAGCTACCAATTCTTCTCGACGAGGTGCACAACCTCATAGAATCCACAAATATTCGTTTTCTCCTGACTGGCTCCAGCGCTCGACGACTAAAGAGACAAAACGCCAATATGCTCGGGGGAAGAGCGTCAAAGGCTGCGTTATACCCGTTAACGTGGTTTGAACTAAATCGAGATAATAAATTCGACCTCAATCGCTACATTCAATTTGGAAGTCTGCCACGCGTGTATTTTTCGGAGGATCCTGTCGAAGAACTTTATGACTATGTTGATGTCTATCTGAAAGATGAAATTCAGGCTGAAGCCGCTGTCAGAAATTTACCAGCGTTCAGCAGATTTCTCAAAATTGCCGCACTCAGCAGTGGCGAAGTTTTAAATTACTCAAACGTTGCCAGCGACGTCGGTCTTTCCGCAAATACGATCAGAGATTATTTCGCTATTTTAGACGACACCCTTTTGGGATTTCAACTTGAGCCTTGGAAATCCGCAAAATCAAGAAAGTCGATTGCGAAAGCAAAACACTACCTGTTTGACTGTGGAGTCTTAAATACACTTTCTGGTAGCAAAAGTGTCGACCGGAACTCAAATATATACGGCACTTGTTTTGAACATTTTATTTTGAATGAAATCCGGGCGTATAGTTCTTATCGACAACGTCGTTGGGACTTGAGCTTCTGGCGCACAGAACACGCCGTCGAAGTCGATTTAATTATCAATGATCACATAGCGATCGAAATTAAATCCACGGTCAATATCACTGCCAAAATGAAGCGCGGCCTTGAAATCATTGCGAGCGAGGCCTCGTGGAACATGCGCATCATGGTAAGTCACGATCCCATCAAAAGGTGCGATGAAAATGGAATTCACATGATCCCGTACCCTGACTTTCTGGAGACACTCTGGAGCGGCGGCTTTGACGACGCTGCAGAAAGCAAATAGAAGAAACCTAGATTCCTAATTTCATAGCGTTTTCATATCGATCACGAACCGGTACCGGACTTTTCCGGCAATCATGCGTTCGTAGGCTTGGTTGATATCTTTGATTGGGATCAATTCAATGTCAGATGTAATCCCGTGTTTACCGCAATAATCCAGCATCTCCTGCGTCTCTTTAATCCCGCCAATCAACGACCCTGCAAGGCGCCTGCGTTTTGTGATCAGGCTGAAGGCTTGAATTGGCACGGCCTCCGGTGGGACACCAACCATGACCAGGGTTCCGTCCAGCTTCAGCAGATTCAAAAATGCGTTGATGTCGTGGGGTGCAGACACGGTGTCGATGATGAAATCCAGGGTTCGCCCGTGCGCGTTCATCGCGTCTTGATCGGCGGACACAATGAATCCTTTGGCTCCCAATCTTTTCGCATCAGCCTCTTTTGATTTCGTTGTGCTGATCACTGTGACTTCAGCACCAAACGATGCGGCCAGTTTCACTGCCATGTGTCCAAGGCCACCAAGGCCCATGACGCCGACTTTGTGACCTGGGCCAATTTTCCAATGGCGCAACGGGGAAAATGTAGTGATCCCGGCGCAGAGAAGTGGCGCCACTGCAGAGAGTTCCAAGTTAGCGGGAATTTTCAGTGTGTAATTTTCATCGACCACAATATGGCTCGAGTATCCGCCATAGGTCGGTGTCTTGCGGTCTTTTTCCAAGCCGTTGTAAGTGATGACGCTGTTGCCCTCGCAATATTGTTCGACGCCGTCTTTGCAGCTTGGGCAAACCCGGCATGAATCAACAAAGCAGCCCACCCCGGCGAGATCCCCAACCTTGAATTTCGAGACGCTTGCGCCAACCTTGGTCACTTTGCCCACGATCTCGTGCCCCGGGACCATCGGGAAAATCGAGCCGCCCCATTCGTCTCTCGCCTGATGGATGTCAGAGTGACAGACGCCGCAATAGGCGATTTCAATCAAAACGTCGTGGGCTCCGACCTCGCGGCGCGTCAATGAAAATGGAGCGAGTTGCGAGGTGGCATTTTTTGCGGCGTAGGCTTTTGTCGTGATCATTTTCGGGGTCCCCTTTACGTGTCGATGACGGCATTGTAACCTTTTGCCAACGTCCACGACCAGTGAGGATTCCAGCCATGACACAGTGCATCCGTCGCGTTATCTTCAATCAAAAGGGCGGAGTCGGCAAGACCTCCATCACTTGTAATCTGGCTGCCGCCTTTGCCGCCGCCGGCAAGAAAACTCTGGTTGTCGATCTGGACGCCCAGGCCAACAGCAGTCACTATTTGCTGTGCGATGGGGCCATCGGTGGAAAAACGGTGACCGATTTTTTTGAATCGACTCTGAGCACCCTTAAAATTTTCGGGCAGCCCATATCTGATTGCCTGTATCGTTCCGACTTCCCAAACCTTTGGGTCCTGCCGGCGGACTCGCGCCTGGCCGAGATCCAGCCCAAGCTGGAAGCCCGTTACAAGATATTCAAGCTGTCCCAGGCACTCGACAGCCTGATCGAGAGTCAAAAGTTTGACGCAGTCTTCATCGACACGCCGCCCTCCTTGAACTTCTATAGTATGAGCGCCCTCATGGCCTCGGACCGCGTTCTCGTGCCATTTGATTGCGACGCCTTCAGCGCGTCGGCCGTGGAACAGGTGGGTGAGATTGTGAAGGAAGTTGCCATGGACCACAGGCCAACCCTGGCCATCGAAGGGATCATCATCAATCACTTTCAAGCCCAAGCGAATCACCACAAGGGGGCCATCGAGGCCATCAGCCGCCTTGGCTACCCGCTTTTGAAGCCCTACCTGTCACCGTCGGTGGTCATGCGTGAAAGTCACGCTGCCCGTGTCCCGCTTGTTTTCTACAAGCCGTCCCATAAACTTGCCTCCGAGTTCAACCAGCTTGCAGGGCTTCTTCGCTCGGCCAAGGCGAACAAAAAATCAGACGTATCAAAGTCAAAGTCAAAATCAGGGCCATCACGATCCTCCCGCAAATCTTCTGAAGCATCTGCGGATTAATCTCCCGTTGTCATTGTTACCCAGAGATTTTTGGCTTTTTTCCAAAACATCGGGCAGCGACACTTTTTGGCCGGCAATATTGCAAATCAAATTCTATGGCTGCTATTCTAACCAATAGTGACTTTCAATTATTGCATTCGCGAGGAACAACATGACCATTATTGGCAAGCGCTCGACTTCATGGAAGCAGCTTGGTGCTGCTGTCTGCATCACTGGCATTGCCGGCGTTGCAGTTTCGGTTCAGGCTATGGCTCAAGAAGTATCTGATGTTCTCCCGACAACCACGAAACGCCCCACGCACTACGCCGTTGCTCCAGAGTCCGGCACGCTTCCGGAAAAAGTCCTCCGCGCGCGGATTCCATATGTTTCTGCAACTTCCTCCGGCGCTGCCTACGACATCGATGGCACGAAGGTTAACGGTGGTCTGTCGGCAAACGTCGTCGCCACTGGTCTCGCCCTCGAGTACGGAATTAGCGATGAGCTAAGCTTTGGTTTGCTCATTCCCTACGTGGCAAAAAGCGACTTGGGCATGGATGCAGACAATTTCAAGAATCAGCGTGGCTACTTCAACAGCAAGCGTAATTTTTACGAATCTGCTAGCGCACTGATGATGAAGCAAGGCATCTGTACTAATAACGATTCTTGCTTTGCTCTCATCGAAACTGGCTATGCCTTTCCGTATGACCTCACAGTTCAGTTGACCACTGGTGAGCCGCTGACGGTTCCAGCTGGTGTGCCCCTGAACCAGGGCGTGCATCACTTGATCGCCAACTCGGCCAAGCCAGAATCCGGCGCAACGGGCATGGGCGATATTGACCTTGGTGTCAAATACCGTTGGTTCAAAAATGACACGATGGGTCACGCTGTGGGCCTCATTCTGCACACGCCGACGGGCAAGTATGAGGACGTAACCCTGTCCCAGCGTGCAACAGGCCGCGGGATCATGGAGATCGCACTTCGTTCCAACTTTGATTACCAGATCAACGAAGATTTCATTGCCGGCTGGCAGCACTCGATCGACTACGCGGTTGGCAAAGGTAAGATCAAGCGCTCCAAGCTGCTCGACAACACCCAGTTGAGCGACGTTGATGCAACGGCTGCAGATGGCAGCTTTGCCGACGGTTTCTCAAACAGCAACGAGTTCGAGCGTCCTGGCATTCGCTCCAGTGGATTTGTCGACGTCAAGACGAGCTTCGCCCGTTTTAACCCGATGCTCGCATCCCTGGGCGGCAAGTTCCGCTACGGTTACGATTTTGACACCTCGGTCCGTGTTGAAGAAATGGAAGATGCTGTCTCTAACGGTTTCCGTGGCGCAACCGAACGTTCCAGCCTGCAGACCCTTGGTCTTGGCCTCGTGTTTGACGGCTTCCAGTTGGAAAGTCGCGTTCCGGTCCGCGTGACCTGGGATATCGATGCACCGGTTGCTGGTGCCAACAAAGCAGTAGCTGCCGTTCGTAACGCAGTTGTGACCGAGTTGTACTACAAGTTTTAATTCTTGGCTGGCGAACTAAATACACTCTCATAGGAAAAGGTAATTACCATGAGATTTGATAAAAAATCACTGTCCCGTTGGAGCGCCGTCTCGGCGGCGATCCTGATGACCCAAGGTTGCGGCAAGGCTGTTTCCAACGAAAACATTCCCAAGCCAGCTGACGAACTCACCACCGACGACATCTCCGACGAAGGCGTGATCGCCCGTCAGGCGAAGTGGGACGAGATGGCAACGGCGCTTGGGATCGGCAATAACAAAGCCTCGACCTCGGCAGCGCTGCTGACGCAACTTGGAACCCCGTCGACATATTTGACCGACGCGACCAAAGCGACAGCATTTCAGGCGTTGATCGGCGCTCTTGCGACAAAATATGCGTCGACTTCGGGCGGCGCGCGGTGTCATTCGGTGACAAGCGTAACCTATATTGACGAGGCTAAGGACTCTGCTGATGCTACGGTCGCAGCAAAAGTCTACATGATGAAGTTTAAGACCTATTCTGATGCGACATTTGCTGCCGCTGACGATGTGGAGCATGCGGCGTACTTGGCGATTCCATCAGCCGTATCTGGAAACCCCATTCTGACCTATGGCCATGGTGGTGATTCCGGCCTTGGATACACCGAGATTAAAAAGAATATCGGTGCCCTTCAGGCGGCAACCATTGTTGTGGCTCCCACCTTCCCAGGAGAAAGCCTCTGTAAGGTCAGTACGAGTGCGACGGCCAAGACTTGCGATGAGAGCGGCAGTCATTTTGATTCAACGCGCACCTCAGTACCCTATGATAATGATGCGGACGAACTTCTCGCCGCTCATAACTGCGTGGTTAAAATGGCAAACGGGATCATTACCGGCGTCACGGCTAGTGACAGCGTTGGGGTGAACGCGGCGATTTATAGCAAAGTTAAGCGGCAAGGAACCGGTACCTATGCAGGCGCGCCAACGAGTGTAATGGTTGGTTCTTCTCGAGGGTCGTTGGTGGCGATGATCGCCCTTGCAAAAATTGGAGGACACTTAAGTATCTATGGTGCCGGCGCACTCCCGGCAGGCTATGGAATGACGACTAGTCCCTCGCTATTCAACTGCGCTGCTGCGATTGCTGGCCCGGTTGGTCCGACCGTGGGCAAGGCCCGGATTTATTTTGAGCTTCTTGTTAAGGGAACTCTTGAAAACTCTTCATTTATTAATCTGCCTGGCCTACGGACACTTAAAAATATTTTTAATGAGTATCTTGCATCCACAATGACTGTCGAGAATGCAAAGCTCCTCGCCGCGCAACGCGATATCACCTTTAATAGTCCGTTGATTCATGCCGCCCTGCGCAACTGGCGCCAGGGTGCAACGAGCTACAGTGGGATCAGCAATGCCGCTGCCAATTACCGTGGTGCTCTTCTCCAAATGTCAGGATTTCTTGATACGGTAGTGCCTTATACTGATACAAAACTGGCTTATAATGTGTTGCTTGGCGTTACTGGGTCTGCAATTGCAAAAATTGCTGCTAGTGTTGCCCAGTCCTATCCTGGCATTAATACGACATCTCGCCTGTTTGAAGTTGGGGCGGACTATTTGGATGGTTCAGCTTTAAAGTCAGGATACAGCGATCACTTTGACGAGGCGTTCGCGACGTCAACGAGTTATTATCCTGGCGCTGCAGACACTGCCAAAGGTGGTCCCTTTGTGGATACTTCGGTATCGCCGGGTTCTAGCTTGGCACCGCTGATCGACTCCGTCAGTGTCATTGGAACCACGCCTGCGGCGACTTTGGCTGCATGGTTCACCAACGCGGGATTCACATCCACTACGACGTCCTGTTATGCGGCAATGAATAATTAAGGTCTTCGAATTACGCCACATGATGGTGGCGTGACATGAACCATGGATGGTTCGAGAGAGGCGCGGTCCGAATCCGCGCCTTTTTCTTATTGGGAACCGTGGGTTAGGTGGGTCAGGTCGTAACCGACGATCTTTTATCTAAACCTTTTCGTTGGTTGGCCGACGATTACCAAATCGGCATTGGAGCCGCACAGGGGAGATCAAGAGAAGATGAACAAGCCATGGCTGAAGCACTATGAGGCAGGGGTTCCGGAAACCATTGATTCGAACCGCTATAGCTCGATCCTTCAGGTCTTTGATGAGTCTTTCAAAAGTTACGAATCACTTCCGGCATTCGCTAATATGGGTGCCACCATCACCTACGGTGATCTGCGTGATCAGGGCTTTAAATTTGCCGACTATTTGCAGAACGAACTTAAGTTGCAGCGCGGCGACCGTGTTGCCATCATGTTGCCGAATATTCTGCAATATCCCGTGGCGATTGTTGGCGCTTTGCATGCTGGTTGCGTCGTGGTGAATTGCAATCCACTCTACACGCCGCGAGAACTCGAATTTCAATTGAAGGACTCCGGAGCCAAGGCTCTCGTTATTTTTGAGAATGCAATGACGACTTTGGAAAAGGTTATCGCCAATACTTCAGTGAAACACGTCATCACCACCCAGATTGGCGACCGGCTTAATTTTCCGAAAAACCTGATCGTTAATTTTGTAATCAAAAAAGTGAAGAAGATGGTTCCGGAATGGAATCTGGCAGGTACGGTTACATTTAACGCTGCCCTGGCAAAAGGCAACGCTGGCCGTCTGCGGGTGCCAAAGTTGACGCACAAGGATCTTGCGTTCCTCCAGTACACCGGCGGCACGACCGGAGTCTCCAAGGGCGCGGAATTGACCCACGGCAACGTGGTGGCCAACATGATGCAGGCGTTTGTCTGGATCAAAGGCCAGCTGCGCCCGGGCGAGGAAGTCATCATCACGCCGCTGCCGCTGTACCACATCTTTTCTTTGACGGCGAACTTCCTCATTTTCTCTTCCCTCGGTGGTTTGAACGTCCTGATTACCAATCCCCGCGACGTGCCGAGTTTTGTGAAAGAACTGAAGAAGTGGAAATTCTCGGCGATCACTGGCGTCAACAGCCTGTTCAACCTTCTGCTCAACGAAGAAAGTGTGAAGTCGGTGGACTTCAGTCAGCTGCGTTTGACGTTGGGTGGTGGTATGGCCGTTCAGAGGCCGGTGGCAGAACGCTGGGCGGAGTTGACCAAGTGTCCGATCATTGAGGCCTATGGCTTGACCGAAACGGCACCAGCTGCCTGCGTGAACCCGATGACCAACACCGAATTCAATGGCCTAATTGGTTTGCCTATTTCCTCCACTGAAGTTGCGATTCGCAATGACGACAACGAGGACTGTAAATACGGTGAAGTGGGCGAGATCTGCATCCGTGGTCCACAAGTCATGCGCGGGTACTGGAACCGTCCCGATGAAACAGCCAAGGTAATGACCAGCGATGGGTTCTTCAAGTCGGGTGATCTCGGCTTCATGAATGCGGACGGCTATGTGAAAATTGTCGATCGCAAGAAAGATATGATTTTAGTTTCGGGCTTCAACGTCTATCCAAACGAAGTGGAAGAGGTGATGATCACCAATCCTAAAATCTTGGAATGTGCTGCCGTTGGCGTTCCAAATGACCACTCGGGCGAGGTTGTGAAGCTCTTTGTGGTGAAGAAGGATCCGTCGTTGACGGAGGCCGAGTTGATTGCCTTCGCGAAAGCGAACCTGACTGGGTACAAATGCCCGAAGCATTTTGAATTCAGGACTGAGCTGCCAAAGTCGAATGTCGGAAAAATCCTGCGCAAGGAACTGCGGGTTCCAGTCGCTGAAGTGGCGGGGGCAGGGGGCCTCGCCGTTGTCGGGGGAAAGCGTAACGCGGCTTGAGGGTCTGGTGGACCTGAGGGTGGTGGTATAAACAAAGAAAAAAAGGGGCCCACTAGGGCCCCTTTTGTGTTTAGTTCAGCCCGCGCAAACCGCGCCGGGTGTAGGGCGCAAGGTCGCCGCTCAGGCCGCTCGGGTGGTTGGCGGGGATCGTGTGGGCCTCTGGTTGGATCGTAATCTCGGGCTGGCAAGCATCACTCTCCAGACAGGTCTTTGCTGTTTCGTAGCCCTTGGCGATTTGTTCCGGGAAATCAAATTGCGGTTGATTCAGGTAATTCCCCATCTCTGCCGTCATCGTGGCTTCCAGGTCCAGGAACCACTTGGCGCGGTCAGCCAGCGGCGTCAATTCCACGAGGCTCATTTGGGACATCAGCTTGTCGACCATCTGAAGAAACGGCGCGCGACCCGTGCTCATTGTATAGATCTGCGGCAGAGCGCGTTTGATGTCTTGGACCGGGACGTCCACCGAGGCGCCGCCCCAATAGGAACGCTTGGTCAAGCGGGGCAGGGATGCGTCGCCAGAGCGAATGATCTTTTCGGGAGCTGGATCCACAAAGGGCTCGAAGTAGCTTGGTTCTGACACCGATGCCAGAAGGGCCATGCGCATGTCCTTGTTGGTTTCGATCAGGCGAAGG
>Ga0214919_10003782_pt1 | contig 22538 bp, 21 predicted proteins | sample LL1503_MetaG_FD_177994 | JGI IMG/M metagenome (GOLD analysis project Ga0214919, IMG submission 177994) | Freshwater microbial communities from Lake Lanier, Atlanta, Georgia, United States - LL-1503 | ecosystem: Environmental > Aquatic > Freshwater > Lake | place: USA: Georgia | collected... | reverse complement strand
CAAGCTTTGGGCAAACCCAATTTGTTTTTCGGTGTGACCGCGGGCAATATGGATTCCATGATCAACCGCTACACCGCTGACCGCAAAATCCGCAGCGACGATGCTTACACACCCGGAGGCGTGGGCGGCAAGCGACCCGATCGCAGCGTGTTGGTCTACAGCCAACGTTGTCGAGAAGCCTATGCCGAGGTGCCCATCGTCATTGGCGGCATCGAGGCCTCGTTGCGACGCATCGCGCATTACGACTATTGGCAAGACAAGGTGCGTCGCGCCATCCTGATTGACGCCAAGGCCGATTTGCTGCTGTACGGCAATGCCGAGCGGGCCTTGGTGGAAGTGGCGCATCGATTGGCGGCCAAAGAAGCCATTGCCGACATCACCGATGTGCGGGGCACGGCGTTCATCGTCAAGCACACCCCTGAAGATTGGTTCGAGATCGATTCCACCGAGGTGGACATGCCGGGTCGTGTCGAGTCGCATGTCAATCCATACCTGATGGTCAGCGAGCAAGCCATGGCGCAGGGCGAGAGTTGTGCCCGGCAAGATGAGTTGGACGCGCGTATGCCCGTCACTGCAAGGAGCGAAGTGACGAAGCATGTCAAAGTCCCACCCCGCAACAAAAGTGTCATCCGCCTGCCCAGCTACGAACAGGTGAAAAGCGATCCCGTTCTGTATGCCCATGCCAACCGCGTCCTTCACTTGGAGACCAACCCCGGCAATGCCCGTGCCTTGGTGCAAGCACACGGTGAAGGTCGCACCGCTCGCGACGTGTGGATCAACCCTCCGCCCATTCCGCTCACCACAGCCGAGATGGACCATGTGTTCGACCTGCCTTATGCCCGCAGCCCGCACCCGGCTTATGCAGACGCCCAAGGTGGTCATGATGGTGAGACCAAGATTCCTGCGTGGGAAATGATCCGTTTCAGCGTCAACATCATGCGCGGGTGTTTCGGTGGTTGCACGTTTTGCTCGATCACCGAGCATGAAGGGCGCATCATCCAAAGCCGCAGCGAAGAATCTATCTTGCGCGAAATTGAAGACATACGCGACAAAGTGCCCGGTTTCACCGGCGTGGTCAGTGACTTGGGCGGTCCCACGGCCAACATGTACCGGATTGGTTGTCGTACGCCCGAGATTGAAGCTGCTTGTCGCAAACCGAGTTGCGTTTACCCTGGCATTTGTCCGAACTTGAACACCAGCCATGCCGCGCTGATCCAGCTCTACCGCAAAGCTCGCGCTTTGCGTGGCGTGAAAAAAATCCTGATCGGCTCAGGCTTGCGATACGACTTGGCGGTCGAAAGCCCTGAGTATGTGAAAGAGTTGGTGACCCACCATGTGGGTGGCTATTTGAAAATTGCGCCTGAGCACACCGAGGGCAGCCCGCTGTCCATGATGATGAAGCCGGGCATTGGCAGTTACGACCGCTTCAAGCAAATGTTTGACAAGTACAGCGCCGAGGCGGGCAAGAAGCAATACCTGATTCCCTACTTCATCGCGGCGCATCCGGGCACGCGTGACGAAGACATGTTGCACTTGGCGGTATGGTTGAAGAAAAATGGTTTTCGGGCCGACCAGGTGCAAACTTTTTACCCTAGCCCCATGGCCACCGCCACGGCCATGTACCACTCGGGAAAAAACCCGTTGCGCCGTGTGGGGCGTGAAAGTGAAGCTGTCGACATTGTCCGTGGCGACAAGCGCCGTCGTTTGCACAAAGCGTTTTTGCGCTACCACGATCCAAACAACTGGCCACTCTTGCGTGAGGCCTTGAAGGCCATGGGACGTGCCGACCTGATTGGCAACGGCAAACAGCATTTGATACCGAGGTTTCAACCTTTGAACACTGAGGGCTATACCAGCAGTCGGCGTAAAAACAGCACCTCGGCTGCGGCCAAAACTTCGCCAGTGACGCAGGGACGGGTGAAAGCAGCTCCGGGCAAGATACTGACACAGCACACAGGTTTACCGCCGCGCAAAACCAAATAAGAGACTGCCGCGTCGCGATGCTCCTCGCAGTGACGCGCTTACAAAGCCATGGTGTGCAGTGGCAAGTCGTTTGTCTCAGCTATCGCATCCACCTGCTTGCAGGTCAAGGTGGCGAAAAATGCAGTCAAATGGTTTATGGTTTTGGGTGACAACATGATGTTTTGCCCTGGTTTGGCAGCAGGCAAACCAGCGACCTGAGCCAGACGGGTTGCAAAATGTGGTTCCAATGCCGCCACCGCAACCCTGCCGTTTCGACATGCATATATGCCATAACCTGCATGTGCGCCACCCACAGAGCCCTTGGGCACAGTCAAGCCCCAGTGCCTAGGCAGTGCCAAATACGCTGCCGCGTCTTCCAATGCCACTTCATGACAAACCCCTTTTCCAGGCGATCGACCTGGTTGTGCACGTTGCCACAAAGCCTTCAATACCGCTTCACTGGCTTGCAGTGAGCCAGCCATGTCGGCAAACAAGGTGGCAGGAAGATCCAATCCGGTAACCAAACCATTAGCCGCCAAATAGGTCAAGTCATGGCCTGGAATCTCTGCACCAACGCCAGCTGATCCAACAATGCTGACCATGTTCAAAGAGGGAAAACGTGCATGTAAATCAACCCAAACCAAACCTAATTTTTTAAGTGCGGAGGGCCGAAACGATGTCAGCAGTACATCGGTTTTTTGCAAGAGCTTGTGCAACTTTGCTTGACCTTTGGGGGTTTTCAAATCGGCTTGCACCACTTGAACACCCGCATGCAATTGCGCATAGGCATGGGGTGCATACAAACCCATGGGGTCGGAAGTTGCGCCTTTGACAAGTCCAGCAGGCGGCATGGGTTCAAGCTTGGTGCATTTCGCTCCCATGTCTGCCAAGCGCATCAATGCCGCAGGGCCAGGCAGGTTCAGGGCCACACTCAAGACACGTACCCCTTTTAATGTGTTGCTTGAAGGCTTGAACGACGACTTATTCATTGGCCAAAATCCAGCGGCAAGCCCACATAGTTTTCAGCCAAGGATTTCGACAAGGCTTGGCTGTGAACCAAATAGTCCAATTCGGCTTCTTGCATCTTTTGACCAAAACCCTCACTGTCTGGAAAACGGTGCATCAGTGTGGTGAGCCACCATGAAAAACGCTCAGCCCGCCAAATACGCGCCAAAGCGCGTTGTGAATAATGGTCGATACCTGCATGGCTTTTTTCTTTGAAATACTCCATCAATGCACTGCTGAGATACTTCACATCGCTGGCAGCCAAATTCAAACCTTTAGCGCCTGTGGGGGGCACGATATGCGCGGCGTCACCTGCTAAAAATAAACGTCCAAAACGCATGGGTTCGGCCACAAAACTGCGCAAAGGTGCGATGCTTTTTTCAATAGAGGGGCCTATCGCCATACGCTCAGCCATCTCAGGATCTAAACGGCGACGAATTTCATCCCAAAACCGCTGATCATTCCATTCTTGTACCGAGTCGCTCAAGGGGCATTGCACATAGTAGCGACTGCGCGTCAGGCTTCGCATAGAACACAGCGCAAATCCACGTTCGCTATTGGCATACACAATGGCATGGGGAGAAACAGGGGGGACATCGGCCAACACGCCCAGCCAACCAAAGGGGTAAACCTTCTCGTATTCCTTGATGGCACCAGCAGGGACACTGGCCCGTGCGACGCCATGAAAACCATCACAACCCGCAATGAAGTCGCATTGCAACACATGCGCTACGCCATCTTTAAAATACTGAACTTGGGGTGATGAAGTGTCAAAGTCGTGCAGGCTGACATCGTGTGCTTCGTAAACGGTGGTCAAACCCAATTGGGCACGGTGCGCCATCAAATCTTTGGTGACTTCAGTTTGTCCATAGGCGGTGACCACTTTGCCGCCAGTCAGTTGGGTGACTTCAATGGGGTGGCGTGTGTTTTTGAACACCAATTCGATGCTGTGGTGAACGGTACCTCCCTCAGACACACCCGCCCCAACACCGGCCTCATGCAGCAAATCAACCGTGACTTGTTCCAAGATACCTGCACGTATGCGGCCTAAAACATAGTCAGCGCTTTGACGTTCCACAATCACATTGTCAATGCCTGCCTTGTGGAGCAAAGCACCTAACAAAAGGCCTGATGGGCCTGCACCAATGATGGCAACTTGTGTGCGTTGGTCAGCCATGTTCAGACGCCTAAATGCTGTTTCAAGATATCGGGTTGGTTTAAAAGCGTGTCGCTGCTTCCTTGGAACACCACTTCTCCTTTAACCAAAATGATGTTTTGCTGGGTGATCTGGGTCACGTGGTGCCAGTTTTTGTCGACGATGACGGTGCTGATGCCTGACTGCGCTACCAAAGCGCAGATACGCCAAATGTCCAAGGCAATCAATGGTGCCAAACCTTCTGTCGCTTCATCCAGCAGCAATAAATCGGGGTTGGTCATCAAAGCCCGACCAATGCTGAGCATTTGCTGCTCACCGCCACTGAGTTGCTGGCCTCCATGTGCCAAGCGCTCCGCCAAGCGAGGAAAGGTATCAAGCACCCGTTGGTAAGTCCAGTCTTGTTGCCCGCGTATTCCCGGGCGTTGAGCCATGACCAAGTTTTCGTGCACACTGAGGTTACCGAAAATACCCCGCCCTTCGGGAACATAAGCCATACCGATGTTGGCAATGGCGCAGGGCGATTGACCTTGTATGGCCTGCCCTTGAAATTCAATGCTGCCACTGCGAGGCTTAAGCAAACCGATGATGCTTTTAAGCAGCGTTGATTTGCCCATGCCATTGCGACCCATCAAACCCACTGTTTGGCCGCGTTCGATGGTGAAGTCCAAGTCACGCAGTACATGGCTGGCACCATAAAAGGCATTGAGTTCACGCACTTTCAATAAGATGTTGCTCATGCGCTGGCCTCACCGAGGTAGGCTGCTTGAACATGGGTGTCGTTACGTATGGCTTCAGGTGTGCCACTGGCAATCACAGTGCCATTCACCATCACGGTCAACACGTTTGCCAGGGCAAATACCGCGTCCATATCGTGCTCTACCAACAACATGGCATGGTCTTTTTTCAAAGTATGCAGGAGTTGAATCATGGTCTCAGCCTCAGCAGCACCCATGCCCGCTAAGGGTTCGTCTAACAAAAGCACTTCAGGTTCGGTAGCCAAGACCATGGCGATTTCGAGTTGTCGTTGAATGCCATGGCTAAGCATGGCAGCGGTGGTGTTTTTCCACGCCAGTAAACCTGACATCTGCAAAGCGCGTTCCGCACGCGCTACCACCACGGGATTGCGCTCGGTTCTACCCCACCAAGACAAAGGGTTGTAAGGCGCGTAGGCATCTTTGGCTTGGGCTGCTAACAGGAGGTTTTCCCACACACGCAATGGAAGAAACACATTGGTTTTTTGGTAACTGCGGCCCAAGCCATTCAGCGAGAGGCGGTGATGTGGCCACCCTGTGACCGATTGGCCTTTAAGCCATAACTCACCACTGCTGGCAGAAATATCTCCGCTGAGCAAATGGGTGAGCGTGGTTTTCCCTGCACCATTGGGGCCAATGACGGCATGCAACTGGTCTTTGTACAAGGACAGCGACACACCATTGACGGCAAGCAAACCACCAAAGCGTTTGCTCAACAAAGACGCCTTAAGCAAAGGCTCAGTCATTTTGCTCGGCTCCCAGGGCGAAGCAAACCCATGAGCCCTTGGGGTGCAATGACGACCACCAAGACGATGAGCAATCCCATCCACAACTGCCAATGTTTGCCCAAATCAAACCCGCCAACTTGAGGCAAGTCTTTGAACACATGCATAAACAACTCAAAACCAAAAGCCCCGACCAAGGCCCCAGCCACATTGCCCATGCCACCCAATATCACCATCATGATGGCGTGGGCACTCATGTGAAAACCCATTAATTCGGGATTGACATAGCCCGATTGCGCCGCCCATAAATACCCCGCCAGCCCAGCCAAAGCACCGGCAAGTGTGAAAGCGGTCAGTTTGTAACTGAAACTGTCATAGCCCAAGGCTTGGGTGCGGTGTTCATTGAGTCGAATGCCGTTCAAAGTTCTGCCAAAGGGACTGACCAACAGGCGACGTAAGAATACATAGACCAGCACCAAACACACCAAGGTGAAGTAATAAAGCACTTGCTTGTTTTCCATGTCCAAACCCAAGGCGACAGGGCGAACATTGATGTACAGACCATCGGAACCCCCTAAGCCCTTGTTGTCAAAAAACAGGAAGTACACCATTTGTGAAAACGCCATGGTGACCATGATGAAGTAAATGCCATGCGTACGCACCACTAAACAACCAATCACCAAGGCCACCAGGGCTGCGCCCAAAATGGCCAAGGGCAAACTGATGGCCCAACTCGCGCCCGTGTCAGCAGGGGACAAAAACGCCAATACATAGCCTGCCAAGCCAAAGTAAGCCGCATGACCTAAGGAGACTAAGCCGGTGATACCTTGCAGCAAGTCCAAGCTCATGGAGAAGATGGCCAAAATCATCATGCGTGTGACCATTTGGGTGTAGAAGTCTTGTCCCGCGAAAGGAAAGGCCAGCAAAGCCATTAAGCCTATGCTCAGCAAGGCTTGTACGCTTCGCGGCAAAGTTTCCATGTGGGCTTGAGGTGTGCTCATTGTTTGAACAAGCCCTCGGGTTTCAAAAGCAGCACCAAGGCCATCAAGACATACACCAGCATGCTGGCAAATTGGGGCAACAAGACCTTGCCAAAGGTGTCAACCAAGCCCACCAACAATGCTGCTATCAGTGCGCCGCGAACAGAGCCTATGCCTCCGATCACCACCACCACAAAACACATGATCAGTACTTGAGAGCCCATATAAGGGTAGACACTGGACAAAGGTGCGATCAACATGCCACCCAGAGTTGCAAGCGCCACACCCATGGCGAAGACCAAGGAGTGCAATCGAACAATGTTGACGCCCATGGCTTGTGCCATATCGCTGTTGAAAGCACCTGCACGAATTTTCATGCCCAGTTTGGTTTGACTTATCAATAGCCACAAGCCCAATGCCAGCGCACTGCAAACAACCAACATGAACAAACGATAAGCAGGATAAGACAGGGTGTCGGTGAGGTGAATAGACCAGTCCAACACTGCAGGTACGGCCACACTGTGTACATCGTCCCCCCAAAGCATAGAGCGCAGTTCTTCAAAAAGATAAATGAGTCCAAAGGTCAGCAATACCTGATCCAAATGGCTGCGATGGTAGAAATGTTTGAACAGCAGTTTCTCTAGCAACCATCCAATAGTGACGCTGATAAGCGTACCCACCACCACAGCCAAAGCCAAATTGCCCCAAGTGTTTGTTAGCGAATAAGCCAAATAAGCGCCAAGCATATAAAAGCTGCCATGCGCCAAATTGACCACGCCCATGATGCCAAATATCAGCGTCAAACCTGCCGCCAGTAAAAACAGCAAAAGACCGTATTGAACGCTGTTGAGCAGCTGTATCAGAATGTTAGCGAGGTCCATCAACCCAACTTGCAGCCTACGCCAGAATCTGACAACGCCTTGGCAGCGACGCCCATGACCACATTTTCCTTGCCTTTGACCACGCGCAAATACATGTCTTGCACGGGGTTATGGGCTTTGCTCATGGTCCATTTGCCGCGTGGGCTGTCAATGACTGCACCCTCCATAGCGGCATACAGGGCTTTTTTATTTGAGAGGTCGCCGCCAACAGCCCCTGCACCTTGCAGCAGCAACAATCCCGCATCGTAGCCTTGTACTGCGTAGACATCCGGTTGCATTTTGTAGGTCTTGGCATAGGCCAAGCGGAAGGTGTCGTTTCGCTTGGTTTGCAAAGAGGCGCTGTAATGAAGCGTGGTCATGATGCCTTGCGCAGAGGGCGCTAACTCATCATCCAATAAGCCCTCGGTCAGAAAACCTGAACCATACAAAGGAATTTTGCCTGCCAAGCCTGCTGCAGCGTAATCGCGAATGAACTTGGAGGCTCCTCCACCTGAGAAAAAGCAAGCCACTGCATCGGGTTTGATAGAAGCAATTTCGGTTAATAAAGCTTGGAATTCCACATTGGGGAAAGGCAGCCCCAGTTCTTTCACAATGGTGCCCCCCGCGGCTGTGTAACCCTCTTTAAAACCTTCACCGGCTTCGTCACCGGCCGCGTATTTCCAAGTGATCCATACGGCTTTTTTATGGCCTTTGTCTACCATGACTTTGCCCAATGCTTGGGTGGTTTGACCATTGCTGAATGAGGTACGAAACACATTGGGAGCACACAGCGCACGGGTCGCTGCATGCATACCTGCGTTGGGAATGATATTGAGCACACCGGTTTCACGGGCGACTTTGTGTATGCCCATTTGCACACCTGAGTGCACGGTACCGATGAGCACATCGACTTTGTCACGTTGCACCAACTTATTGGCGTTTTCAACGCCTTTAGAGGGCTCAGACTCGTCATCCACTTTGAAGAACTCCACTTCACGACCACCCACTTTGCCGCCTGCTTCTTGCAATGCCATGCGAAAGCCGTTGTCAATAGAGACACCTAACTGCGTGTAAGTACCGGTGTAAGGCAGCATGAGGCCAACGCGCAATTTGGCATTTTGTGCCTGTGCAGGTACCCAAAGCCCAGAGCTTGCAGCACCCACGATAGCAGCGGTGCTAGTTAACAGTTGTCGGCGAGAGGCCATGGAAGTCTCCTGAGGGGATGTTTATTGAGAAAGAGCGCGGAGTTTAAAGCGCTGAATTTTGCCTGTGGCAGTTTTGGGGAGTTCATCCACAAACTCAACCCAACGGGGGTATTTGTAGGGCGCAAGCTGGGATTTCACATGTTGTTTGAGTTCATCTGTGGTCAGTGACTTACCCGGTTGGGTCACCACAAACGCTTTGGGTTTGGTCAAGCCTTGTTCATCATCATGGCCAATCACAGCAGCCTCAAGTACAGCAGGGTGGGACATGAGGGAGGCCTCTACCTCAAACGGCGAGACGTAAATACCACCAACTTTCAGCATGTCATCGCTGCGGCCACCATAGGTATAGAAACCATCTTCATCGCAGCTGTATTTGTCGCCACTGCGGGTCCATTCACCTGCAAACGTATGCTTGGTTTTTTCGCGGTTATTCCAATACATGATGGCGGATGTGGGGCCTTGAATTTGCAGTTCACCCAACTCGCCCACAGCGCAGTCATGCCCCTCGTCATTGACCAAGCGCAAGGCATAGCCGGGCACCACTTCGCCCGTGGTGCCATAGCGAACACGCCCAGGTCGATTGGACAGAAAAATATGCAGCATTTCGGTCGAGCCAATGCCGTCCAAAATATCGGTTCCGTACTCGAATTGCCAACGCTTGCCAATATCCGCGGGCAAGGCCTCACCCGCACTGGTACACACCCGTAAATTCAAAGCTTGGGCCTTTGGCCTTGAAGCTTGGGCGAGCATGCTGGCAAACAGGGTGGGCACACCATAAAAAACAGTAGGTTGGTGCCTTTGGAGTATGTCAAACACATCGGCAGGTGTGGCGCGCTTGTCAAACAACACCGTGGTTGCACCTTGGGCCAAAGGAAAGCTCAGGGCATTGCCAAGCCCATAGGCGAAAAACAATTTAGCCGCAGAAAACACCACATCGTTTTGTTGCAGTCCCAATACCCCACGTCCATATAACTCGGCAGTTTGGATGATATGGCTGTGCAAATGCAAAGTCCCTTTAGGCGAACCAGTAGAGCCACTGGAGTACAACCAAAAACATACATCATCTGACAAGGTATGAACGCATTCGCTAAGGGGTTGGCTATTGCGAATGAGTTGGGAAATGCTTTGCGAAGGGCGTGCAGGCGCATCCTCGTCAATGAAAACGTGCTGACAAGTAGTGACCAAGGGCAGAATGTTTTCAAATTGGGGCCATAAAGCCGATGAGACGATCAAGCCTTTGGCTCTGGAGTCGCGCAACATGTATTCATAGTCTTTGGTTGTCAACAAGGTGTTGACCGCAATGGGCACAACCCCTGCCAAGATACAACCCAAAAACACCACAGGCCAATGCAAACCATCGTGCATGCACAACAAAACCCGTTGTTCTTGCTCAAACCCTGTGTCTATTAAGCTTTGTGCAAAACAATGGGCTTGGTGGCTGAGTTCACCGTAGCTCAACTTTTTGTTGGTAGAGGCTTCTATGTAAGCAATCTTGTTGGGGCGCTGCGAATGGCGGGACAGCAAATCGTGGGCGGCGTTATAAACCCGCGGTATCGCCATAGCAGGCTTGGATTGATCTGTATGCTGGCCATTCATAAGTGCATATTATTGCCTAGGCATAACTGCATCAAAATGCATGGAGCGGCTTTGCACCAGCGCTATGTTGAGTGTGGGTAGAATGCACGCATCGGGGTGTAGCGCAGTCTGGTAGCGCATCTGGTTTGGGACCAGAGGGTCGTAGGTTCGAATCCTATCGCCCCGACCACACAAGAAAAAGGCCCCATGCGGGGCCTTTTTTCATGCATTCTGCCCGTAGCTCAGTTGGATAGAGCAACAGCCTTCTAAGCTGTGGGTCGGGGGTTCGATCCCCTCCGGGCAGGCCAATGACCTGTGTTGTCAATGGTGCTCTTTGGGTTTTTCCTTGGCAGCTTTATCAAAGAAGTGGTACCAGCATTCCTCTTTGGCCAGCACATTGCTTTTATTGTCCAAGCAGTAAGCACGTCTGATTTTGCGCTCGTGGTCGGTGATGAAGTAGCTGCGATACAAGGTTTTGTTCAACACATACATGATGACGGTGCGTGACTGGGGGCAAGATTCCCCAAGAATGCAACTGCGCATAACGTTGGGGCTGACATAAAGCTCAACAGAAACAATGGGCAATTTTTTGCCGTGGTGGGTTGCTACCAATCGCACCGCACAGGTTGAGCCACTGACTTTGTTTAAACCGTCTTTAGCGGCCAGCATATTGGCTTCTTCCGCCATCAATTGCCTAAACCATTCGCCAATCACGCCGCGGCACACAAAGTATTCTTCTTCTTCGGTTTTGTGAAATGGCTCTATGTATGGACGGCGCTTGGAGTCAAAGTAAAAAAGCGGTTCTTGCCCTTCAAAGGTACGCGTGGGTTTTTCGGCTTTCCCGCCGCCACCATGGGCATCCTTCGCGGGCGCCCCATGATCATCCTTTTTGGCTCCGTGATCGTCTTTTGCGGGTGCACCATGATCGTCATTCGCCCATACTGGGGTTACCCACAGTGACTGTAGGCCAATAAGGCAGGCAAATACAAAAATAAAGCGCAGTTTGTTCATGGGTGGTATAGGGTGCATCCTGTGAATCGACCGAAAAACCGAAGTCTTGAGTGCTAGACCCGTTTATTCAATGGTGTAACAGGTGGAATTCCGGTGCCATTTGCCGGTGTCAGTCACGCAATGCTGGAAAATTTCTTTGGAATTGGTGTTGGATAAGAAATAAGAGCGGTAGATGGATTTTTTGATGGGTACAAAATTCACCGTCCGGAAAACAGGGCAAAAGTCATTGCGGACACACTTATCAAACTCTTTGCGTGATTCAAATAATTGCACGCCTATGCGGCCAGGAGTTAAGCTTTTTTCAGTCCCATAGGTCACGATGCAGTTTTCACCATGCACAAACGGCAAATCGGCCAACTCATTGAAATAGTTCATTTCCGCCACGATCAACTCCAAAAACCAAGGTCCAATCACGCCTTTGCATTCGTAGTAGTCCATTTTGTCTTTATGGTTAATAACTTCTCCTAAGGGGCGGTTGGTTTTATCTAACAAGACCATGGGCTCCTTGCCGGAGTTGGGTGGCCTGGCTTTGGATGCTCTGGGAGCTTCTTCTTTGCCTTCTTGGCTTTGCGAGCCCTCATTCAACACCGCTTGAACTCGGCGCTCAAAGCTTTCAGGGTCACCCTTGGTATCGGTGCGTTTTTCAGGTATGGGTTTGTATTTGGGTTCAGCATCAGGTTTTGAATCGGAGCAAGCCACCAGCGCAAGCATCAAGCCCAGGGCAGTTACACAAGAAAGAAGAAAAGGTTTGCGCATGGTCAATCAAATGTTGCGGTGTTAAGAGGTATTATCAGTGCAAGATAAATACCTATCGATCGATTGCTTTTATATGACGTGTATTCGTTTTTCTTATATCTTTTCCTGTTGTTTGTGTGTGTTAGCAACGGCGTGCGGCGGGGGTGGTCGCTCAGTCACGGTGGAAGACGGTATGTCTTCCAAAACAGTGACATTGTTCTCATCAGGGCTTAATGGGCCTAAGCATATGGTTTTCAAAGATGGCAATTTGTATGTCGCTAACGCTGGAACCCATAGCATCAAGAATGCGCAAACAGGTGAAAATTATTTTTCTTTGAACGGGTTTGTCCCTTTTGGTATGGCGCTGTATGGCAATGATCTGTTCTTCACTGGTACCGGTAGCTCTGCAGGTATTTACAAGAACCAAACCAACATTGTTTTAAGGGACAACTACTACGGCATTGGCTTTGCGAACGGGAAGTTGTATGTTGCAGATAACGCCTACAGTCAAGTAGCGACTTACGACATCGCCAACTTCAACATCGTCCTGGAGACGCGGGCTGTTCCTCAAGGTTTTTTACAGGGAATAGGTGTTTCTGGCTCTGATGTTTTTGTCACGGTTTCAGCGCCGGGCAAGGTGATCAAAATTTCTGGCCCTACCAATGATGAGATGGCTTGGGGAAGTTTTTCCTTACCCAATGCGATCGTCTTTGATGGCACCTACGCGTATATCGCCAACAAGGGTGATGTGAATGGGGATGGCGGATACATCAGCCGCAAAAAAATGTCGGACAGCAGTGCGGCTGAGGTTTTCATTGATGGCACAACGGGCAATTGGAAAACCAACAATCCAGGGTTTTGCGGATTGGCTGGATTGGCTATCAGTGGCTCTTATTTGTACGCCAGCAATGGCACATGCACCAGTGGCAACAACGCCAACACGGTGTTGAAAATCAAGCTGTAAAGGTTGGCATTAACGCTTTTCGTATTGCGTCTTGCCAAACAGCGTTTCCATGGCTTTTTTATCGTCTTGCAGGGGTTTGCGCAACTCGGCCAATACCGCACAACCGCGTTGTACTGCTGGACGTGCACCAACGGTATCAAACCATTCTTTCAGGCGGGGGTAATCCGCCCAATCAATGCCTTGGTGCTCCCAACTGCGTACCCAAGGGAAGATGGCAATGTCTGCGATGGAATAGGTTTTTCCAGCAATATAAGGGTGGTGTGCCAGTTGCCTGTCCATCACGCCATACAAGCGTTTGGCTTCATTGGTGTAGCGCTCAATGCCGTAAGGCACTTTTTCGGGGGCGTAAATGCGGAAATGGTGGGCTTGGCCCAGCATGGGACCCACACCACCCATTTGGAACATCAGCCATTGCAGCACTTCATATTTGCCCCGGTCATTGCTGGGCATGAATTTGCCCGTTTTGGCAGCCAAGTACACCAAAATAGCACCCGACTCAAACAAACTGATGGGCTTGCCGTCCGGTCCGTGGGGGTCGACCAGGGCAGGAATCTTGTTGTTCGGGCTGATGGTCAAAAACTCGGGCGTGAACTGCTCGCCTTTGCCAATATGCACGGGGTGCGCCAGCCAGTCCCGCCCCAGGGCAAAACCACACTCTTCCAGCATGACATGAACCTTGTGCCCATTGGGGGTAGGCCATGTGTAGACATCGATCATGGGGTTTGGTGCTTTCATGGATTAAGAACCGCGGGTGATGGGCATGTCCACTTCTTGCGGCAAAGTGGCGATGTGGCGAGCCAGTTCTAATTTGGCGATGGAGTTGCGATGCACCTCGTCGGGGCCGTCGGCCAAACGCAGAGTGCGTTGGTGGGCATAGGCGTAGGCCAATGGGAAATCATCGCTGACGCCGCCTGCACCGTGCGCTTGGATAGCCCAGTCGATGATTTGCGTGGCCATCACAGGGGCAATCACCTTGATCATGGCAATTTCGGTTTTGGCGATTTTGTTGCCCACCGTGTCCATCATGTAAGCAGCCTTCAGCGTCAACAATCGTGCTTGCTCGATCATGATGCGCGACTCTGCAATGCGTTCATGCCACACACCTTGGGCAGAAATGAGCTTGCCAAAAGCTGTTCGGCTGTTGAGGCGCTTGCACATCAACTCCAAAGCGCGTTCTGCACAGCCAATGGTGCGCATGCAGTGGTGAATACGGCCGGGGCCTAAGCGACCTTGGGCGATCTCGAAGCCGCGTCCCTCACCCAAGAGCAAATTGCCCACAGGGACACGTACGTTCTTCATCAGCACTTCCATGTGGCCATGGGGCGCATCGTCGTAACCAAACACGGACAAAGGACGCAAAATTTCCACCCCAGGTGAATTGGCAGGCACCACGATCATGCTCTGCTGCGAATGACGTGGTGCATCGGGATCGGTTTTGCCCATGACGATGTACACCGCGCATCGGGGGTCACCTGCGCCAGACGACCACCATTTACGGCCATTGATAACGTAATGCTCACCATCGCGGCGGATGCTGCACTGGATGTTGGTGGCGTCAGATGAAGCCACATCGGGTTCGGTCATCAAAAACGCTGAGCGGATTTCACCGCGCAACAAAGGCTCTAGCCACTGGTCTTTCAAGGACTCACTTGCATAGCGCTCAAAGGTTTCCATGTTGCCGGTGTCAGGTGCAGAGCAGTTGAATACCTCGGCCGCAAAGGGCACGCGACCCATGATTTCGCATAAAGGTGCGTATTCCAGATTGCTCAAGCCTTCGGGCGCTCTCTTGCTGTGAGGCAAAAACAGGTTCCACAATCCGGCTTTGCGTGCCAAAGGCTTGAGTTCTTCGACGATTTTGGTGGGAATCCAAGCGTTTCCTGCGGCACGATTGGCCGCTATTTCGGCATAAAAGCGGGCCTCGTTGGGGTAGATGTGTTCGTCCATGAAGGCAAGTAAGCGCGCTTGCATGGTTTTAACCTTGTCGGTGTAATCAAAATTCATCAGAGGCTCCGGTGGTATGAATGTTTCAAAATCAAAAACTGCTGCGTTGGGCAAATAACCAGGCCAATTCAGCCATGGGTCGTGCGCCGGCACCCGAGGCCTTGGCCTGAGCGCTGGACGCCGTACCGTCTTCCACCCGCTTGGCAATGCCTTGCAAAATAGCCGCAATGCGGAACATGTTGTAGGCCAGGTAGAAATTCCAATCGGGCTTTAATGCTTCCAAGGTGGTTAGGCCACTGCGTTGGCAATATAAATCGATGTACTCGTCTTCAAGGGGGATGCCCAAGGATGCGTGGTCTAGGCCCCCAATGCCTCTGAAACTGCCCGGTGGGATGTGCCACGACATGCAGTGGTAGCTGAAGTCGGCCAAGGGGTGGCCAAGCGTTGACAACTCCCAATCCAAAACCGCCAACACCCGCGCTTCGGTGGGGTGAAAAATCAGGTTATCCAAGCGGAAATCACCATGAACAATACAGGTGTGGTCCGCACGCGCACTGGCAGGCATATGGGCGGGCAGCCATTCCATCAGTTTGTCCATTTCTGGAATAGGCTGGGTGACGGAGGCGATGTACTGCTTGCTCCAGCGGCCAATTTGACGGTCGAAGTAGTTGCCGGGTTTTCCAAAATTTCCTAGGCCCTGGGTTTGATGGTTGACCGCATGCAAAGCGGCAATCACCCGGTTCATTTCCAAATAAATGGCGCGACGCTGCGCTGGTGTCATGTCTGGCAGCGCTTGGTCCCACAGTACGCGGCCTTGCACGAACTCCATGACATAAAAAGCACGGCCAATGACCGACTCGTCTTCGCACAGCACATGCATTTGGGCCACAGGTACGCCCGTGCCGTCCAAACCGCGCATGACTGCATATTCGCGTTCTATGGCATGTGCGGAAGGCAGTAATTTGGCGACCGGCCCAGGCTTGGCGCGCATGACATAGCTTTTGCTGGGTGTGATCAGTTTGTAAGTTGGGTTGGATTGGCCCCCTTTGAACATTTCCACCTGCAAAGGACCTGCAAAACCGGGCATATGGGCTTGCAGCCAGTGCGTCAATGCTTGTGTGTCGAAGCGATGGGCATCGCTGACCTCGCGGGTACCCACAAAATTGTCAAAGTGGCTCATAGGTTTATTCCGATGCGCTGATGCGCAACAAGGCTTCGCGGTCGCGTACCACCAAGCCACCTGGCTCGATGCGTAGGATTTCCTCGCGTTCCATGGCTTTCAACTCTTGGTTGACCCGTTGCCGAGAAGCGCCCAACAGTTGGGCTAATTCTTCTTGCGCTAAATGCAATCCGATGCGGGTTTCGCTGCCATGGTTCAGAGAGGGTACGCCGTAGCTGCGTGCGAGGTGTAGCAGTTGCTTGGCCAAGCGCGAGCGCAGGGGCAGGGTGTTGAGATCCTCGACCAAGCCAAACAGCTGGCGTATACGCCGCGCCTGTAAGCGCAGCATGGCGTCGTAAAACTCCACGTGGGCTGCCAAGATTTTCTGAAAGTCGGCTTTGGCCACGCACAAAATGGTGGTGTCCCCATGGGCGTATACATCGTGGGTGCGGGTATCGCCGTCCAAGATGGCCACATCGCCAAACCATATACCTGGCTCCACGTAGGTGAAAGTGATTTGCTTGCCCGACAAGGAGGTGCTGCTCACACGCACCGCGCCTTTGGCACACGCCATCCAGTCCTCGGGGGAGTCGCCCCTGGCGGATATCAAATCGCCGTCTTTGAGTCGTTTGACGTAAGCGCATCGCAGTATGTCGTGTCGCAGTGAGGGTGAAAGTGAGGAGAACCAACGTCCGGCGTTGATGGCCTCGCGTTCTTCTATGGTAAGGATGGGATCTTCCATGGGCTGTCTTGTCGGTGACCTGTGAATGAAAATTTGTCGCCGATGAGACCATCAGCGACAAGACTAGGGTTTGTATTGAGGGGTTTGTTTGTCTAAAAAGGCTTGAATCCCAATGCCAGCGTTGACATGGTTGAGATTTTTTAAGAAATGCTGTTTTTCTGTTTGCAGGTGTGAAAACACATCTTGATCGGCAGCTTGCGCCGTCAGTTCTTTGATACTGGCCAAAGCATTGGGAGCGCGTTGGTTTAACTGTTGGGCCAAAGCCAAGGCTTGGTGCAAAGCCTCGCCTGGCGGAGCAATTTGGTTGATCAGTCCCGCGTCTGACAAGCGTTGAGCAGGAATGCGTTCACCCAAAAACATCCATTGATTGGCCAATGCCCTTGGCAATGCACGGCTTAAAAACCAACTGCCGCCACCATCGGGCGACAAACCCACGGAGGTATAGGCCATGACAAACACGCTGTCAGTCGATGCGACCACCATGTCACATGCCAACACCAAGGAAAACCCAGCGCCCGCAGCTGCACCTTCGACGGCAGCAATGACGGGTTTGGGAAAGGTTCGTATGGCTTCAATCCAGCTGTGCAGTGCATCGATGCCCATGGATTGCTGTTCGGGGGGCAAGTTGCGGTTGTGGAGAATGCGGTTCAAGTTACCGCCTGCACAAAAATGCTTGCCTTCACCCGTGATGACCACGCTTTGTACGTCGGGATTGGTTTCCGCCACATTCAATGCTTCAACGCCGGCACTGTACATGGCTGGATCAAGCGCATTGCGGTGCTCAGGGTTGGAAATGGTCAATACCAGTGTTTGGCCTTGGCTGTGACTTTTCAGTTGTGCGGTCATGGTTCAGTTGGGAAGGTGACGTAAGCTCAACCCCAATGCGCCACGCCTGCGAAGCCAAGGACTGGGGCGGTAACGGGGGTCACCGTACACCGTTTGTAGGTTAAATAACACTTCAAGCAGATTGTCAGCGCCAAGCCGATCACCCAAAGCCAGAGGCCCCATGGGATAGCCCAAGCCCAGCGTCACGGCGGTATCCAAGTCGGCAGGGCTGCAAATACCTTGTTGACACATATCGCTGGCAATGTTGACGATGGTAGCCACCACGCGCTGAGTCACAAAACCACCACTGTCTTGTATGACACTGACCGCTTTGCCGTCGCTGGCCATGAGCACATGGGCAGCGTCACGCATATCACTGCGTGTGGCTGGGTTGGTGGCCAAAACCCGGCGTTGGGTGGCATCGTCTGGCATCAACATATCGATGCCTAAAGTGCGAGCAGGGTCCAAGCGCTCCACAATGGCACAGGTAGTGACATCAAAGCCCAAAGGGGCAACCCAACACAGGGCTTGGTTGGACGGGGCAGCGCCAGTTTCGATGACGGCGCCAAGGTTTTTCAACAGTTGCAGCAATTCAGCGCGGCGGGCCGCACGCGCTGAGACCCATACCGGTGGATGGAGGGTACTGATCGGTGGCTGAATGTCAGAAGGGAGGTCGGGTTTGCCGTCGGCGTAGCGATAAAAACCTTGGCTGGTTTTGCGCCCCAACCATCCGCCCGCTAACCGCTGTGCAGTGATCACACTGGGTCGGTAGCGCGGCTCTTCAAAATACTGGTGGTAAATGGATTCCATCACCGGATGAGAAACATCCAATGCGGTCAAGTCCATCAATTCAAAAGGCCCCAACTTGAAGCCTACCTGGTCACGCAGGATACGGTCTATGGTGACAAAGTCTGCGACGCCTTCGCCAACAATACGCAATGCTTCGGTGCCATAACCGCGTCCCGCATGGTTAACAATGAAGCCCGGCGTGTCTTGCGCCAGTACGGCTTGGTGCCCCATGGTGAGCGCATAGGCTTTCAGTTTTTCACACACCTCAGGGGCGGTAGCAAGACCAGGCACCACTTCCACCACTTTCATCAGCGGCACAGGATTGAAAAAATGCAAACCTGCAAAGCGCTCAGGGCGCTTCAATCCCGCAGCCAAAGCGGTGATGGACAAAGAAGACGTGTTACTGGCCAAAATGGCGTCAGCTTTAAGAACATCCCAGAGTTGCGAGAACAAGTCTCGTTTGATTTGGGCATTTTCAACAATGGCTTCAACCACCAAATCACAAGCCGATAAGTCATGCAAGCTGTCAACAGTCTTCAAAGCAGATAAATATGCTTGGTGTTGTTCCGCAGTGATGCGTTGCTTGTCGAGCATTTTTTGCCATTGGCCCGCAATGGATCTCAGCGCTTGTGTCACCCGTTCGCTAGATGCGTCGTACAACAAAACCTGGCTGCCTGCTTGCGCGGCCATTTGGGCTATGCCTTGACCCATTGCGCCAGTGCCGCAAATGCCCACCTTTGAAAATAAAGAATTCATAGGTCTGCATTATCTCTGTCCAGTGACAAGCGCAGTTTCTGAGGATGCGACACGGGTTCGCTGGGGTCAATGTGACAGAATCGGCTGACTTTCGATTCCAACAAGGGGCTTGCCATGTCATTGAAATTGTGCGGTTTTGCTGTCAGTAACTATTACAACAAAATCAAATTGCAGTTGCTGGTCAAAGGCATTGCATTTGAAGAAGAGTTGGTTTGGACGGGCAACAGCCACCCCAAATTGATAAACCGCTCACCCATGGGTAAAGTGCCCTTCATTGAAACGCCTCAGGGTTGCTTGAGCGAATCCATGGCGATTGCCGAATACATTGAACAAGCCTACCCAGAACATCCCTTGTTGCCTAAAGATCCTATGCAAGCGGCTAAAGTTCGCGAATTGATTGTTTACTCGGAATTGCATATCGAGTTGGTGGTACGAGAGTTGTATGGCCAAGCGTTTTTTGGTGGCCAAGTCAGTGAAGGTACCAAGGAACGTGTACGGAAAAATTTAAGCAAAGGCATTGCAGGTTTTGCAAAGTTGGCCCAATTTTCCCCTTACGTGGCGGGAGACAGCTTGACTTTGGCCGATTGTGCTGTGGCCTTTCATTTACCAATTGCAGTCAACGCCTGCAAATTGGTACTTACTGAAGATTTGTTGGCAGAGTTGCCAGTCAAGGCTTACGGGCAAACCATGGCAGAAAACCCGCACATGCAAAAAGTGCTGGCTGACCGCAAAGAAAACGCAGCTTTGATGGCCAGCCTTACCGCAAAGAAAGCCTGAAATTTCTCAGCGAAGCGATTTGCTTGCTTCTAGGTGGACCAAGCGATCGAGTTCAGCGCAAATATCGTCCATGCGCCCGGACATGACCATGCGCCCTGCGCTGCTGGGTGAGACATGGCCATCTTCCGCGACGCGCACCACTCGCAAAGGCTTGTTAGGCGCGGACAACACAGCGGGGGCAGTAGGCCTGAGAATATGGGGCTGGTTGGCAGGCCACAGAGCGTGGTAAGCGGCGTCTAGTCGTTGAAAAACCTGGTGTGTGCTGATGAGTGCGATGTTCATGGTGGCTCCCAATGGGTTTAAAACTGGTGACGAATAAGACCAACGGCCAAGCCTTCGATATGAAAGCTATCGCCAGGGCTGACGTGGATGGTGGAAAAATCGGGGTTTTCAGGATGCAGTTGAATACCTGATGCGGTTTTTTCAAAACGTTTGACAGTGACTTCCTCCCCCAAACGTGCCACCACGATTTGCCCGTTGCGAGCATCGGATGTGGACTTGACTGCGAGGAGATCGCCATCGAGGATGCCAATGTCACGCATAGACAAGCCTCTGACTTTGAGCAGGTAATCTGGGGTTTGGGAAAACAATGCGCTTTGAACAGCGTAACTTTGCTCAATGTGCTCTTGCGCCAATATGGGTGAACCAGCTGCAACCCGCCCAACGAGTGGCAATACCAGCTGGCCCAAGCCTGGTAAAGATAACGAGTAGGGACTACGGGTCGGCTCGGTGCGGGACGTGTCATCTGGATTTTTCAGACGTATACCCCGCGAAGTGCCGCTGACCAATTGGATATAGCCTTTGCGTGCCAATGCCTGCAAATGCTCTTCGGCTGCGTTGGCTGACTTGAAACCCAGCGCTTTGGCAATTTCAGCGCGCGTAGGTGGCGCTCCAGTTTGGCGGATAGCGGTTTCTATCAAGGACAGAATTTGCTGCTGGCGGGCGGTGAGCTTGCTGGGTTCCATGGTGGCTCCTGATGTGGGTGAAAATGGATGAATCTGTTAGCGCAAATACACTGTTTGGATATCCAGTAACTGTATTTTTAACCAGTTTTTCATTTTTCACAAGCCATGATTTCAAATAAAACACAAAAAATCGTTGTTCTAGGTATGGGTGGGACCATAGCAGGCCTTGCCTCCGATCCCAACAAACCAAAAGAATATAAGGCTGGTGCGTTAGGAGTCGCTGACTTAATCAAGCGTTTACATTTGTCGGATGCGATAGAAATACAAGTCCAGAATGTGGCACAAATCAACAGCAAAGACATGCGGGTGGAAAATTGGCAGGCACTTTTATCTGCTGTTCAAGCCGCCACCCATGATCCACAAACCCATGCGGTGCTGATTACCCATGGCACGGATACCCTAGAGGAATCTGCTTATTTGTTGGATGCCATGGGCCCATGGCCCAAACCGGTGGTGTTCACATGCGCTATGTTGCCAGCCAATGCGCCAGACGCTGATGGTCCTGGCAACTTGAAAGATGCCATCGAATGGGCATCTCGCGTCGCGATTGAGGGTGTTTATGTGGTGTGCGCGGGCGAGGTACATCTGGCGCATGATGCCCAAAAAATAACGACTGAATCGGTTGAAGCATTCACCAGTGGCCCATCAGGTAGCTTTGCCAGCAAAGAGGGCCAGCAGTGGCAGATTCACCGTCAGCCACCGACCCATACTTCACAACCCAAGCGTCCTAACTTGGCTTATGTGCTGAAACAAGCCAAGTGGCCGAGGGTGGAGATGGTGACTAACCATGCGCTGAATGATGGTGCTGTCGTCAGGGCTTTATTGGCCACATCTGACACTGAAGAATCGCCTTTGGCGGGCATTGTTTTGGCGGGCACAGGCATGGGAACGGCCAGTCAAGGTTTAGAACAAGCTTTGCAACAAGCTGTGGGCCAAGGCGTGAAGGTTTGGTTGAGCAGTCGATGTATTTTTGGCTTAGCCCATGCGCAACCAAACACCACTTGGGGACATATCACGCCTTTGAGCGCAGCCAAAGCACGAACTGCTTTGTGCTTAGAACTGCTGGCTGAGCGTGAAAATCAGCTTTGAAGGGCTTGGAAAGCGCGGGCAGTGATGTCTTCTACGCTGCCTTGTCCACTGATGGCTCTGTAGCGTGGGGCCGCAGCGGGGTCACGTTCTGACCAAGACGCGTAATAGTCGACCAGGGGTCGGGTTTGGGCGCTGTAAACCTCTAGACGCTTTTTGACGGTTTCTTCCTTGTCGTCTTCACGTTGAATCAGGGGTTCACCGCTGATGTCGTCCAGACCTTCAACTTTAGGCGGGTTAAAGCGCACATGGTAAGTGCGGCCGCTGGACACGTGTACACGACGACCACTCATGCGCTCAATGATGGCTTCGAAAGGCACATCAATTTCCAACACACAGTCTAATTTCACGCCGGCATGCTTCATGGCGTCTGCTTGGGGGATGGTGCGTGGGAAGCCATCAAACAAAAAACCTTGCGCACAATCGGGCTGGGCAATGCGCTCCTTGACCAAGCCAATGATGATGTCGTCGCCCACCAAACCGCCCGCATCCATGACTTTTTTAGCGGCCAAGCCCATGGCAGTGCCTGCTTTGACCGCGGCTCGCAGCATGTCGCCAGTGGAAATTT
>Ga0214919_10003781_pt1 | contig 22544 bp, 23 predicted proteins | sample LL1503_MetaG_FD_177994 | JGI IMG/M metagenome (GOLD analysis project Ga0214919, IMG submission 177994) | Freshwater microbial communities from Lake Lanier, Atlanta, Georgia, United States - LL-1503 | ecosystem: Environmental > Aquatic > Freshwater > Lake | place: USA: Georgia | collected... | reverse complement strand
TGGCGAATCAATGGAAAATCCTGGCAAGTATTTCGATAACAATGTCACTGGTTCACAAAAACTCATCGACGCAATTACTGCATGTGGAGTGACACGTTTTGTGTTTTCATCAACTGCAGCCATCTATGGCACACCTGATTCTGTTCCAGTCAGTGAGGCATCCGCAGTTCGCTGCGAGAGCGTCTATGCCGAAACAAAACTCATGATTGAACACCTGCTGCATTGGTATGGGCAAACGCGCAACTTGCGTAGCGTCAGTCTGCGATATTTCAACGCCGCAGGAGCAAGCAGTGACTCAACACTCGGAGAAGACTGGCGCGTCTCTCAAAATTTAATGCCGCACGTCATGAAAGCAGTCTTGGGTGCGTCTCCTGCACTCAATGTTTTTGGCAATGACTACCCCACGCCAGACGGAACAGGTGTGCGTGACTACATCCACGTAGAAGATCTCGCTGCATCACACGTAGCAGCACTTGACTATTTATCCAATGGCGGACAAACTCTGGTCTGCAATGTTGGCACCGGTCACGGAACTTCGGTGTTAGAAATTCTTCAAGCCACAGAACGCATTACCGGAAAACCCGTTCCGCATGTCATCAAACCACGACGTGCTGGTGATCCGTCTGAGTGCTACGCCACAACAATCTTGGCAGCCGAAAAATTAGGGTTTGTCGCAACACGTTCACTCGATGACATCATTTCATCGGCATATGCATGGCATGTTGCGCACCCTAACGGACACAACGCCAACTAAGCCGTCACGCGCTGACGGTCGAGCCACCCCATCAGCACAGCGATTGCACGTGGATCGTGGCGCAATCGATGTCCAGCACCCGTAATCACGCGAAGTTCTGCGGCACCGTGTGACTCAACGAGCGAACGGGAGTCTGTGATTGGCACGCTCTCGTCGTCGGCACCATGCATGACGAGTAATGGTCGCGGCGCGAAACGATTCGCAGCATCAATCGGACGAAATCGTCGTAGTTCGCGAGTCCATTCATCAAACGCAGGCGGAAACGAGGGGTGACGAATTGCGCCTATCTCTCGCGCGTGTTCTAGAAATCGCCGCGGCTGATCCGCCCAGTCATCAAAGTCGGCACGTGGACCCAACAAGACGCATCCCCGCACGCGTGGATCGTCAGCAGCCGCACACAATGCCAACGAACCCCCAGTATTTGTTCCGATCAGCCACACTCCGACCGGCGCAACTTCTTCTTCGATGTGATCGATTGCCGCACGCAAGTCATCGATCCATCCCTGCAACGAAAAATCACCTTCGCTCTCACCGCAACCACGAAATGTAAACGTCATTGCAGCCCAACCCAGATCGTTGGCGATGCGATCAATGAGTTGAGGGAAAGTAGTGGCCGACTGACGAGCATCGAGTGGACCTATCGGAAATCCATGACACAAAATCACTGCGGGAAGATTGACATGCCGCCCAGGGGGCCGCACCAAATACCGACTGAGCGTCAAGTCACCCGACTGAAATGTTCCGTTCATGTCCCCCATTGGTTTAGTGGTTCAGCACATCTACTTTTTGTTCGCGATCACGCGCGCGGCTTGCGATGGCGACGCGATGCGCCAGATGTGGCTTGCGTATATCCACGATTGCGAGCTTCTGCCAATGTGTCTGGTCCAAAACTCAAACCCACTCCAGCCTCCACGATGTCGTCAATGATGCCAACATCTGACCATTCATCTAGGTCATACACCAGTTGCGTGCGTTTATCGCCTAAGTATCGGGAATGTTCAAATCGTCCAGGCCGTTCCATGTGTTCCACGATAGCCCCAACTGCGTGACGGGGTCGTTCTAGGCGTACGGTATCTCTTACTGACAAAGGAGCAATAATGGTCGCAACAACAGAGCAGCCAACACAGATCGAGTTCTTCTTTGACCCAATTTGTCCATACGCATATCAAACATCACTCTGGATCCGCGACGTACGCGAGCAACTTGGATTCTCTATCAACTGGCGCTTCTTTAGTCTTGAAGAAATGAACAGAACGGGTGACTCTAAGCATCCGTGGGAACGTGAGATCGCATACGGATGGTCGCAGATGCGAGTATCGGCCTGGTTGCGTCGACAGAGCATGGACTGGTGTGATCGCCACTACGACGTCTGCGGAAAAGCCTTGCATATCGAAGGACGTCGACCATACGACCGAACTGTCGCTATGCAACTTTTGTCAGAAGCCGATCTTCCGACCAACGCATGGGATGATGCACTTGCTGATCCCACTACACATGACGATGTCCGTCGCGATCATGATGATGCTGTCAATATTCATGCGGGGTTTGGTGTACCAATCATCATCATCCCGGGCGCACGCGCGGTCTTTGGTCCTGTCGTTGTGCCGGTACCACCTGCTGACAGAGCACTCGAATTGTGGGACATGACCGTTGCCTACAGTCGGTTTCCCGGATTATTCGAAATCAAAACTCCAAAGACAAACAACGATCTGCAAGTCATCGGCAATATCTTCAAGCCATATCTCGAAGCGCGTCAATGGCCAACAATCATGAACCCTGCCCCATAAACACAACTCGACCAAAGAGACTTCTATGATCCCCACCGACCTTATCGACCTATTAGAAAATACATGGACATCAACGAGCGCACTTGGCGCTCAACTCACCGAGACGCAGTGGAAAATGCCCTCGGAATTGCCTGGCTGGACCGTGCAAGACACACTCTCGCATCTCATTGGTGGTGAGCGAATGATGCAGCGACTCCCACCAACAACTCACGTTGCTGCGTCAGCAGATCACGTGAAAAACCCCATTGGAACAAACAACGAAAACGATGTCGATTCTCGTCGGTCATCTTCTGGTGCACAAGTGATCACAGAGTGGAACGACCTTGTTGCACTTCGACTTCACACATTGCGCAATGCCGACGACGCATATTTTGCTGTCGAAACAATGACCCCGACTGGCCCAGGTACGGTGGCAGACTTTTTGCACATTCGCATTATGGACTGCTGGTTGCACGAACAAGAGATGCGCAGAGTGACGGGCATCATCGGAAACGAAGCCGGGGGTTGTGCCAAACATGCTTTGAATCGACTCATTCGCACGATCCCCATCGTCGTTGGCAAACGTGCCGGCGCACCAGAAGGTGCAACCGTCGCATTCAACATCACTGCACCTGTACCGCGTTCACTGAACTGCACCATCACTAACGGCCGTGGCGCAGTCTCAGATGGCCTCGCAACTGACGCACTTGCCACTATCAGTCTTGATAGCACTACTTTTTTTCAACTTGCGACAGGTCGTGTCACTGCTGATGACAGCAAACACAGGTGGAGCGCAACAGGTGATACTGATCTTGCGTACCGCGTGGTGAGCCAATTCAACATGATGATCTAGTCATCACAACTTTTTTACAATGATGTCTGCGGACCAACTGCACCGATTGCAGCAAAGTATTCAAGATGCGCATCAACAACCTGCACGACATCGACATCATCAAGCACGGTGACGCCGATTTTTTCTGCCTCACCCAGCAAAAATGCTGCCGCAGTCGTCTCATCAACCACCACGACATCTGTGATTTCTTGACGAAGCTCCATGATGCGATCGGGCTGCAGACCTCGTGCTCGCAACCATTGCATATGTGCCAACAGCAATTGATGGAGTTCGTCTTGGGTGAGCCGTGCTTGAGTTGACTCTGGGAGTCGTTCTGCTACAAACTCCATTGCCTCTGCAAACTCATACACCACCCGCGGAGAAAATGCGTCAAGCCGATGGGCTTCTCTGCCAATCGTGCCTGCCGCAATTAAAAACACACCAATTGCTGCGAGTACAGTAAAAAACACCATCACCAGGTCCATCCGTTCAGCCTATTGTGGACACGTATGTTCCGTGATCTACCTGCACTCTGGAAAATCAAGCGCTATCGCTTCCTCCTCACGGCACGCGCAATCTCTAATATCGGCAACGGCATGTCTCCTGTCGCTCTGGCCTTTGGGGTGCTGGGATTGCCTGGCTCAACTCCGGCTTCTCTCAGCCTTGTTACGACAGCCCAGATGGTGCCCATCGTCGTGTTCTTACTAATCGGCGGCGTCGTTGCGGATAGATTCGGCCGCGCCCAAGTCGTGGGCACCACAGACATTATCGGGAGTGTTTTTGTTGGGGCATCGGCACTCCTCTTCTTATCTGGTCACGCCACAGTGTTACTTTTATGCGCAATCGCGGCCATCATTGGCGTACTTAATGCATTGTGGTGGCCAGCATTTGCTGGATTACTTCCTGAAATTGTTCCGCCCGAACTCACACAATCCGCGCTCTCGATTCAGGGACTCAGTTCCAATTTAGGATTCACTATTGGGGCAAGCATCGGTGGTGCAATCGTTAGCATCTCTGGTGCAGGCTGGGCGATACTCATTGATGCATTGTCATTTCTCATCGCGGGGTTACTCGTTCTGCAACTAAAAAATGTGACCACAACTTCTGAATCCGAGAAGCCTCGTGTGTCAATGTTTGCTCAACTCAAAGAGGGATGGGCTGAGTTCTCCTCACGTCGTTGGCTCGTCACGCTCGTTGTCGCATTTGCATTTATCAATATGTGCTTCGAAGGGTTCATCGGTGTACTCGCACCCGTGCAAATGAAAGAGCAACTTGGTGGCGCAAAAGACATGGGAATTCTTCTCTTTGCTTTTGGAGTCGGCAATATTTCTGGTGTTCTCATTTCACTCAAGATTCGACCCAAGCACCCATTGCGAGTCGCCATGATCTGGATGCCTTTCGTTGGCTTACTCGTGCTTTCGCTTGCCATCCCGCTACCACTTCCGCTCATCGCATTGATCGCAGTTGCCGCCGGAATATCCTTCGACCTCTTCTTTGTGCTTTGGATGACAACGTTCCAGACTCAAATACCCCAAGAAGCTCTCTCTCGAGTGGGCTCCTATGATGCATTTGGTTCAATGTTGTTTGCGCCTATTGGATTGTTTGTTGCGGGTCCACTCGCGCAATGGATTGGCGCTCGCGATGCGCTCCTGATTGCAGGTTCGGTTGTCTTGATTGCATCCGTTAGTGCTCTGCTTGTGCGTGACGTTCGCAATCTCGAGAGTGCACTTGACCAGGCGACCAACAACTGACCCAATAAAGAATTAGCATAAAACCATGAGTCTTGAAATGCGCAACAGTCGGCCAAGAATTCGGCTACTAATTGTCTTAATGTTGGTCGCTGCAACTGGCGTTACAGTCATACAACTAAATAATTCGTCAGACAATGCCAGCACATCAAAAATCAGAAATATTGCCGGGGGACGAGAAGTGTCAGCAATTGCAGAATTGCCGTATCAAGTATCAATTCTTAGTGCTAACCCAGATCTCGCGAAGACCAACCTAGGCAACAAGAATGCTTGGGGATGGAGCATTTGTGGTGGCTCGCTAATTGCCCAGCAATGGGTACTCACCGCTGACCATTGCATACAACGAAACAGCAATTACGGAATTGAACCTCAGTACATATGGATAGGGGCTAGCAGCACTACTTATACGAAAGCTCTTTTGTCTCCCTTATACGTCAAGGCTGCATATCCTGCACGCGACGCTCGGTATAAAAAACCTGATCTTATGTTACTCGAGCTAACAGAACCTCTGAACATTGATCTTGGTAAAACAGTTGCGTTGCCTGTAGATGTCGACACCACCACCTGGCCGCTGCAAGGAAGCATTGCAACTCTCAGTGGCTGGGGCAAAACCGGTGTTGGAACAGACTCGTCGGAAGTTTTAAAAACAGTCGAGTCGATCATCGGCGACACGCCAACGTCAACAGAGCCGTGCATCGGCGGCGGGTTTTACAGCCTTTATGCGTCTTTTCATGAGATCTGTGTCCCAGGTGGTACGCAAAATGAACGGATTGGTGCATGCCAAGGAGACAGTGGGGGGCCATTAACTGTTGAAGTTGACGGGAAGCCAGTGCTAGCGGGGGTAGCGAGTTGGGCGTTCAATGCTTCGTGTGATGGTTTACTTCCGGTTGTTTACGCGAGAGTTGCATCACATCTCACGTGGGTTGTCCCTGGGGCAGTGAAGGATATCAATTTCCAATCGGGTGCAAATGGTGTACTCGCAAGTTGGAGCCCTGCTGATCGAATTCCCGCGGTACCAATCAAGGATTACGTTATCCAACTGCGCGAAAAGGGAGCAGCAAACTTTAGTACGATAAACGATGGTGTCTCAACGGCAGCATCGGCAACAATTACTAATCTCGATATACAAAAAGAATACGAGGTACGCATCAGTGCTCTCAATGATGTCAATATCGCGGCTCCCATTCAAAGAATATTTTCGCCTATCGTCACTCTGACAGGTGCGGGTGTGCCTGCTGCGACTGTGCCTGTTGTGACGGTGCCTGTTGTGACTGTGCCTGCTGCGACTGTGCCTGTTGTGACGGTGCCTGTTGCGACGACTCTGCCTGTTGCGACGACTCTGCCTGTTGCGACGACTCTGCCTGCTGCGACGGCTCTACCACCCACGGATCCAAAACTCAGCCCGCAGGGAATAGAACTACCTGATTTGTCAAAAATAACGGTTCCAAAGCCGGACAAACCCTCGGCCACAAATACCATCGATTCCCCTGTTGCAACGACCAGCCCAGCCTCACCGATGCAAGGAGTGCGAGCAGGTCAGACGCTGGATATTCCCGATGTTTGGAAAATTGGAAAAATCAATGTACCAAAAAATGCTCTCGTATCACTTCGCGTAGCTTCATCTTCCAAGAAGTACTGCGCCAACACAAGCGCTGGACTACTCCTCAAAAAGTCAGGCAAGTGCAAGGTGACGATCGTTGTAACATCTGCTGGGACAAAAGCAAAGTCAAAGACAATATCGATTTTGATTCCAAAGTAAATATATTTATTTTACTCCATGATATTTTCTTAGAATCAACAATTCCTCGTCTAGTAAGTAGATTGCTGATAATCCAAGACGAAGTTACGTGAGGTAATCCCGTAACAGTGCGGGCTTTAATCCGTTTCTTTTAATCTGCTCCATAAGATGCACGAGGGATCTCTCAAGACTTGGTAAGTAGTGCATCAAAATAATGTCACCTGGTCCGAGTTTTCCTCTGCCAGCCATGCGAACAACTCCACCATCTGCCTCTACGTTCCACATCACCAAATACTTCATTCCGCATTTGGCCACAGTGTTAATCACTTTGCTATTAAACGAGCCACCAGGTGGCCGAAAATACATCGGACTCTCCTTTGCTACATTTCTTGCAACTTGCGACGCACCACATACTTCGTGTTTTCTCTGGGCAGCCGAAACCAACGTCATATGAGCATGATTCCAGGTGTGATTCTCAAACGTCATGTATTTGCGATCGCGAAACCACTCACGATGTTTCCAAAGCATCACTGACACAGCAAAAGTTGTCACTGGAATTTTATTTCTGTCCAAGTACTTCGCCAAAGATGGGGTCACAGTACTTCCGTCATCAATCGTGATGAACACAACTGGATCTGTTGTGTTCACTTTGTAGACAACCTTGACATCTTTGCCCTTTAAGACTTTCGGTTTTGGCTTGACAACTGTCGTTGACACTTCTGGCACCGTAGTGGTGGTCGAAGTGGTGTCTACCGGCACGCCTTGGGCTAGGACTGTTGTCGAACACACTGCTGATGTCGCCATGGCCACAACAATTCCGAGTGGGCAAATGATTCTGGTCCAACGTCTGTGTTGTCGTGTCAGCACGAAGCAACACTAACAACGAGCCAACATGCAGAGCAGCCCCAACGGGATTCGAACCCGTGCCGCCACCTTGAGAGGGTGGTGTCCTAGGCCACTAGACGATGGGGCCAAGTAGCACAACATACGATACCGCTACTGGCGAGAGGTTTAGTTGGGGAACAAGGACTCGAACCCTGAATAACAGTTCCAGAAACTGCTGTGTTGCCAATTACACCATTCCCCAGTGGAACATCGCAAGTGTATCGGTGCGCGCCAAAACTACCCACAAGATCATTAACCAGTCATGCGCCAAAGGCGCTCAAATCCAATGAGCCGTCCAATGCCCACACCAACTGTCTCTTTGATGCTGCGCCCGAACGCTTCCCATCCCCTGACCGGACTCGTTGATGTAGCCGACCCACGTGCACGAAAGCCCGACTCACGTAATGTCAATATGCTGCGTTGTATATGAAAGGTGTCTGAGACAATCACCACTGACACAATCTCGCGTGCATCCAAGATGGGTTTCAAATTTCGTACGGACTCAAATGTTGAATGCCCCTTGTCTTCAGAAATAATCTTTTCTGGTGGAACACCTAGTTTTTCAAGATACTTCCGTGATGCCTCTGCCTCAGTAAAACGATCTCCTTGTTGCTTGCCGCCAGTCACCGCAATAAGTGGCGCTTGATTTTTCTTCCACAAGTCAAAAGCGTGGTCAAGTCGAGAGGCAAGTAGTGGCGAAGGACGTCCGTCGTACTGTGCGGCACCCATAACGACAATGGCATCAGCAGGTTGAGTATCTGTGTACCTCCCGACACTCAGCACCGATATAAATGTGATGAATAGATAGACCATCACCGTCAGTATTTTGGCAGCCACAACAACAGCGCAAAATCGAGCGAACTTCATTGCCATCGATCAGCCAAGGCGTTGCAAGGCAACACCAATACGCGCGAGCGTGCGTTGGCGACCCAAGAACTCGATACTTTCAAAGAGTGGTGGCCCAACAGTGCGACCAGTAATGGCAACTCGCAGCGGTGCCTGGACTTTGCCTAATTTCAGATCGCGGTTGGTGCCGATTGTCTCAAGCACGAGTTTCAGTGAATCATGGTTCCAGTCGCATGTTGCATACTCGCGTGCGCATTCATTCAAGACATCATGTGCCCACTCCGGAGTCATGGCTTTCGTCCAAGACGCATCGTCCGTAGGTGCATCAGGGAGAAAAAAGAAATCAACCATGCTGGCAACTTCGCTTAAGACCGCTACACGTGTCTGAATCAAAGACGCAATTGATGCGAACACGTCTGCATCAAATTGGGCAGGGCTCCATGCAACATCGCTTGCCGTTAACCACGGCTGACATGCATCAATAAAGTCGCTCAGTGACAGTGCCCGAATGTAATCGCCATTAAAAGCTTCCAGTTTTTTGACATCGAAAAATGCTGGTGAGTGGTTGACGTCCTCAAGACGAAACTGCTCAACCATTGTGGTCCAAGGGACAATCTCTGTGTCGCCGTGCGGGGCCCATCCAAGTGTCATCAAATAGTTCACCATCGCATCAGCCAGGATGCCATCTGATTTGTATTGCTCAAGTGCCACTTTGTCACGCCGCTTTGACAACTTCTTGCGTTGTTCGTTGACTAACACCGGAACATGGGCCCAGATAGGAGGAGTCACACCTAATGCATCCCACACCATTTGTTGTTTTGGAGTGTTAGGAAGATGTTCTTCTGCTCGCACAACATGGGTGACGGTCATGTCGATGTCGTCAATAACATTGGCCAGCAAAAACATTGGCGAGCCGTTGCTGCGCAGCAAGACAAAGTCCTCGATGGTGTCATTGGCAAACTCCACTTCGCCGCGCACGAGATCATGCACGACGGTTGTGCCCTGGGGTACGCGAAACCGCAGCACATGTCCGGGGCCAGCACTCAATCCCCTATCGCGTGAGTATCCGTCGTAGCCCTGTTTGCCCGATGCCTTTGCCCGCTCTTGAATTTGCTCTGAAGTCAGATCACACCAATAGGCGTTACCTTGCTCAAATAATCGGTGTGCAGCAGCAACGTGCTTGTCGGCATTATGGGACTGAAAATACGGCCCCTCGAACTGCGGTGAATCAGAGTTGATGCCGAGCCAGCAAAGTGCGTCAATAATGCCTTGCGTCCACTCAGGGCTATTGCGTGATTCGTCCGTGTCTTCAATGCGTAAGACAAATGTGCCGCCTAGATGTTGCGCCAGGGCCCAGTTATAGAGCGCTGTTCGTGCGCCACCGACATGAAAAAAGCCCGTGGGTGACGGGGCAAACCGAAATCGTGGGGCTGTGGTCATGTGACATCTCTCATCTCGTATTCAGGTTAGTAGAGCAACGCATGTATTCAGTGCTGACGAGTATCGTCAAGGCATGGCACGCACCAAAGATCCACACCCAGGGCATCGTTCTGTTTCAGGAGGTTTGGCCCGTGCCGCAATATTTGGCATCAGTGATGGCTTGATCTCAAATGTGTCGCTAGTAATTGGTATCGCGGGTGGTGGAGTCAGCACATCAATCGTGCGGCTCGCTGGTCTTGCAGGTGCAGTTGCTGGTGCCGCCAGTATGGCTGCTGGCGAATGGGTATCAGTGTCGGCACAAAATGAACTGATTCAGCGCGAAGTTGAGATGGAGCGCCGCGAGATTGTTAATAACCCCGAATTTGAAACGCTCGAACTTGCAGCGTTCTATGAAGGACACGGCATGTCTAAAGAACAAGCAGCCAGCGCTGCTCAAGAGGTGATGTCAAAGCCAGAACTCGCGCTCATTGTGCACGCCCGCGAGGAATTTGGAATTGATGTTGATGATTTGGCCTCACCTCCTCGTGTTGCAGCGGTTTCGTTTATCTGCTTTATTGTCGGCGCTCTCTTGCCTGTTCTGCCGTGGTATATCGGATCTGGCGCAGCCGCCAAAACAGCATCAGTGTTGATTGGCGTTTTCGTTGCCGCCATCGTCGGTGGGCTTATCGGCAAGTCAGCCGAGCGTTCGATTGCGCGCACGAGTCTCCGACAAGTACTGATTTTGCTGGTTGCATGCGGCGTAACATATTCCATCGGACTACTTCTCAACACCACGGTGACATGACATGACTATCTATTCGCAGACAGAACAACTTAATGTGTTAGGCGAAAGACTTGAGTCGTGCTGCACAGACCCGATGACAGGTTTTTATCGCACCGGATGCTGTGAAGTCGGTGGAGACGATGTCGGTGTGCATGCAGTATGTGTGGTGCTCACGAAAGATTTTCTGGAATATTCCAAGTCAGTCGGCAACGATCTCTCAACGCCAATGCCTGAGTATGGTTTTGCTGGGCTTAAACCCGGAGACCAGTGGTGCCTATGCGCCCCACGCTGGCACGAAGCATTCGAGGCCGGAATGGCGCCACAAGTCAAACTGGCATCCACTCATCTTGCTGCGCTGGAATTTTGTTCGCTTGGCGATCTGCGCCAGCATGCACTCGATGCCTAATTAGGCACCGGTCAGAGCACGCCAAGACATCGGCATTTGAGCAGTCACTAATTGCACAGATAAACGCAATGTTGAATCTGGAACCATGTCCGCCAAAGTGCGACCTTGGGAGTAGTGATGCAAGACGTTGTCTACGCCGGAAAATAGTTCGGTGCGTGTTGCAAGTAAGTCCGCTGGCACGTCAGCACTAAGAAACCCCCAGATCGTAAGTGCAAGTGTGAGGTCATGCACAACTGGCGCACGACCAAACAATGATGCCCGCCGCAGTGCAATCAAGGTGCAACCTCGCAAGACATCTTCAACACGTTCATTTTTTGTGACCACTACTTTGGGGCGCAGATGCGATGCCAACGTCAAGACATACCCTTGATCAGGACCTTGGTATCCGAGACGCTCACCCGTTGGTTGTCGACCTGTTATTTCTGCAGGACGATCAGATGTCCATGAGGGCGGAACATGTTGAGGCGACCCATAAATGCGTGTGGTGTCAACTGCTGGAGAAGGTGAATACTGAGGAGCGGCCATGACGACCTACCTTAGGCTGACGCGTGCAGTAAGCCATAGACAAGCGACTCTTCGAGTGCTCGCCACGATGCTTCGATGATGTTTGTTGACACGCCAATGGTGGTCCAACTGCGGTCACCGTTGGTGGCATCAATCAAAACTCGTGTCACTGCACCAGTTGCCGTGGCTCCGTCCAAGATGCGTACCTTGTAGTCGGTGAGATGCACTTTGGACAGTTGCGGATATTTTTTTGTAAGAGCGGCTCGCAATGATGCGTCGATGGCATTCACGGGGCCGTTTCCTTCGGTGGCATGAACAAAACGCTCATCCCCCACCCACACCTTGACAGTTGCCTCTGTTGTGAAACGTCCGTCAGTGGCTTCGTCGGTGATGACGCGCATTGATTCAACACGGAAAAAATCTTGCTCCCAACCGGCTGCGCGTCGCATTAGCAACTCAAGCGATGCATCCGCAGCTTCAAAGTGATATCCCTCGTGCTCAAGTCGCTTGAGGTCATCGATGACTTGATTAACTGCTGGTCCATCCATCGGAAGACCAAGTTCATCAGCTTTGAGTTGAATCGTGGCACGACCTGCCATCTCGGACACAACAAAGCGCGTGCCATTGCCCACGAGTTCTGGTTCGATGTGCTCGTACGCATCTTTAGCACGAACAATTGCCGACACATGCAAACCAGCTTTGTGCGCGAATGCCGATGAACCTACATATGGTGCCTGCGGATTCAGTGGGCGATTGAGTACTTCTGCAACATGATTACTCACGGGAGTGAGCCGCTCAAGATTGCCAGCAGGCAAACAGATGTAGCCCATTTTTAGTTGCAAGTTCGGAATGATCGTGGTGAGGTTTGCATTACCGGTTCGTTCGCCAAGTCCATTGAGGGTTCCTTGCACATGGCGCACGCCACTTGTCACCGCAGCCATCGAGTTTGCAACAGCACAACCAGCATCGTCATGACAATGGATTCCCAAAATGGCATCGCTTCCAACATGAGTGTGTACAGCAGCCACAATGCGCTCGATTTCGTGCGGCAACGAACCACCATTGGTATCGCACATCACCAAGTGAGTTGCACCTTTCATCACTGCAGCCTCAATCACTCGAAGTGCAAATTCTGGATTGTTCTTATACCCATCAAAGAAATGCTCGAGGTCAATCAGCACTCGACGTCCGTGTCCTGTCAGAAACTCCACAGAGTCAGCGACCATTGCGATGCCTTCATCAAGTGTCGTTTGCAGAGCTTGCTCAACGTGGTAATCCCAACTCTTGGCGACAATACACACAGCCGACGTATTGGCCTCAATCAAATTGCGCAGAGTTGCATCATCGTCTACTTTGCCGGCAGGACGACGAGTAGAACCAAAAGCCACCAAAGTTGAATGACGCAACTGCAGTTCAGTTTGTGCTCTCGCAAAAAACTCAATGTCTTTAGGATTAGCGCCAGGCCAACCACCCTCAATGAAATGCACGCCAAGATAATCAAGTTGTTCAGCGATACGAAGTTTGTCGGCAACAGTTGCCGAGACGCCCTCGACTTGCATGCCGTCGCGCAATGTGGTGTCAAAAACTTCCACCTGTTCGGGAGTGTGTTGTGTTGTGTGTTGTGTACTCATGATCAGCTCCAGTTGATATTCGGGAATGAAAAAGCCGCCCTACTGGGCGGCTTGTGGCGCACGTCGGAGTGACGTGCGCTAGAGAATAATGATGATTGCGTTGGTTGACGATGCAACACGTTGCCCAGCGGCAGGTGTGATGGTTTGATTCGTCATGGTCATAGTCTCGCCCCTCTGGAGCGTTTCGTCAACACCAGTTGTGGATTTTCCTGTGGACAAAGTGGGGAAAGCATGTGGATGGGCGCTTTATTGTCCACAGACTGTGGATTAGTGGGCTAGTTCGCACCAATCTCTGTAGCGGTCATCTTGACCTCGCACGGCTTTGCCATATATCTCACCAATTGCAGCCGTCATCGGACCAGGGCACGGGACGACGCGGTCGTCGACAGAGTTCACAGCGCTGACTTCAGCGGCAGTGCCACAGACAAAGATTTCGTCGGCGATGTACAAATCAGATCGTGCCAAGTTGCCCACTTGAACCTCATAGCCCAAGTCATGCGCGATGCGCGTGACACTACTTTGAGTGATTCCCTCTAGGGCACCAGCAGAGAGCGGCGGGGTGATGATGACGCCGTGGCGAGATACAAAAATGTTTTCTCCCGTGCACTCGGCCACAAAACCATGTGGGCTGAGCATGATGGCTTCGTCATAACCGGCTTTGAGTGCCTCTACTTTGGCGAGCGATGAGTTGACATAGTTACCAACGGTCTTTGCTGCTGGCGGCATTGTGTTGTGATCATGGCGCGTCCACGAAGAAATCTTCATGCGTACACCTTTGGTGAGCGCGTCTTCTCCGAGATACGCACCCCATGGCCAACAGGCAATGGCTATATCAACGGTGCATGGCAAAGTATTGAGTCCCATTTCTCCGTAGCCGTAATAGGCAATCGGGCGAATATAGCAACTCGGCAAACCAGTCGACACCACGGTCTCTTTGGTGGCCGCAACAAGTTCGTCGACGGAATACGGTAATTCCATTCCCATGATCTTGGCGCTTGAATGCAGTCGTTTGATGTGGTCTGTCAAACGAAAGATGGCTGGGCCATCACTCGTTTCGTAGGCACGTATTCCTTCGAACACGCCAGTTCCGTAATGCAAGGTATGAGTCAGGACATGAACTTGTGCCTTGTCCCAATCGACAAGTTTGCCGTTCATCCAGATTTTCGGTGTTGGTATTAGCGTGGGCATTCCAGGCTCCTCATTAATTGTGTTGTGCGTAGGCTACTTGCCTGCGATACGTGCAGTGATGGTGTTTGCGATTTCAGTAGTTGAACCACTCGTTGGTTGTGAGCATGCGGCACGCACTTGGTCGGCTGCTGAGTGTTCACCCAAGAAGTCCAACATAAGAGCCGCCGACAAGATAGCTGCAATGGGGTTTGCTTTGCCGGTGCCAACAATGTCTGGAGCCGAACCATGGACAGGCTCAAACATCGAAGGTCCTGTGCGTGCTGGATTGAGATTGGCAGATGATGCCAGTCCGATTCCGCCGCTGACTGCCCCACCGAGGTCGGTGAGGATGTCGCCGAACAAATTGTCGGTAACGATCACGTCATAGCGATGTGGATCTTGAACGAAATAAATACACGCCGCGTCAACATGGTTATACGCAGTTGTGACCAAAGGGAACTCTGTTGCTACGGCATCGAAGGCACGTTGCCATAAATCTCCAGCAAAGGTAAGAACATTTGTTTTGTGCACGAGGGTGAGATGCTTGCGCTCTCGCGACTGCGCTAATTCAAACGCATACCTCACACAGCGCTCAACTCCCATGCGTGTGTTCACGCTTCCTTGTGTTGCAACTTCGTGTTGCGTGCCTTTTCGTAAGACGCCGCCTTCACCAACATATGGTCCTTCTGTGTTCTCGCGAATCACTACGAAGTCGTGCGGCGTGACATGCCCCGGCGCAGTACCGATAAATGGTCGTTGGTTGATATATAAATCAAGTTCGAAACGCATCTTTAATAAGAGGCCTCGCTCGATGACTCCGGGCGCTACTTCGGGCGTTCCGACCGCACCAAGCAAGATGGCGTCAAACCCGCGCAACTGCTGGAGCACCTCATCGGACAAAATTTCTCCGTCACGCAAATATCGAGCACCCCCCAAGTCAAAGTCCGTTGTGCTGATGTCCACCCCGGTGGCGCGCACCACTTTGAGCGCCTGCTGCGTGACTTCTGGACCTATTCCGTCTCCGCCAATGACTGCAATACGATGTGCCATAGGTATTCCATCGTAGAACCCGCCGATAGTCTTTCCCCCTATGGTTAAACATCTGCTGTCAGAGGCCACATACCAACGCCTCATTGCTGAAATCACTCATCTTGAGCACACCCAACTGCCCGAAGTCGCTCAAAAAATCGGCCGGGCCCGCGAAATGGGAGACCTCAAAGAGAATGGCGACTATCACGCCGCCAAAGACGAATACGGATTCCTCAACGATCGAAAGAATCTGATTCAGGGCATCATTGACGAGTCCGAGGTTGCTCCCGCGCCAGTCGCCGGAGTCGTGGGCTGGCTGAGTTCTGTCACGGTGTTATTTGATGGCGATGATCCGTCCGATGCTGAGACATATCTGATTGGTCATATCGAAGAACGAGTCAACGGAGTCGAAGTTATGAGCCCGTCATCACCAATCGGCGGCGCATTGATGGGACAAAAATCTGGTAGCACAGTAAAAGTAACGCTCGAGAATGGTGCCACAGTGAGTGTTGAAATCATCAGCATTCAATAGCACAGCATGTCACTCCTCGACGACGAACCTTCGATCCCCAACTTGCCGCCCGGGCAGCACATAAATTTGCCTGGTCGAGGCACAACATATATTCGCCAGCTAGACGGCCCTGCCGGTGCACCGACACTCATGTTGCTTCACGGATGGACCGCCACGGCAGACCTGAATTGGTTTACGTGCTACAACGAACTCGCTAAACATTTTCGCGTAGTGGCTATTGATCATCGCGGTCATGGTCGCGGAATCAGATCAACGCAACCTTTCCGGTTATCAGATTGCGCAGACGATGTCGCAGCATTGGCAGATCAACTCGATATCGCGACATTTATTCCTGTTGGATATTCCATGGGCGGAGCAATCGCTCAACTGATGTGGAAGCGCCACGAATCTCGGGTACGCGCCTTGGTGCTGTGCTCAACATCTGGATATTTTGCAGAGTCTCGAGAAGAACGCATCGGTTTCTTGGGTCTGCAGGGTCTTGGTGCATTGGCGAGACTCACTCCAAAGGCAGCCCTTGATTGGATCAGCGAGGAATTGTATGTGCAACGCAAAACTGCAACCTGGGATCCATGGGCGATGCAACAAGCAGCAAATCACGATTGGCAACAAGTTCTTGAAGCAGGTGCGGCACTTGGCAACTACGACGCTCGCGAATGGCTCGGCACCATCGATGTGCCAACATCTGTAGTTATCACGGGACAAGATCATGTTGTTGCCACAAGTCGACAAGAAGAACTCGTCGTTAGCATTAATGGTGCAACCAAGCGCCGACTTGAGGCTGATCATGATGCCGTCTATACACGCTCAGCAGAATTTGTACCACTGCTTGTTGCCGCCTGTCTTGAGGTCAGCGACGCAAACAACCCACGCACATCGACTCCGCTCTCGTGAAACTCGCCATCCGATCTCGTACCCGACTGCGCCGAAACGCACGATTAGCAGCGCTTGGCACCCGCGTCGGCCTTGGTCATGCCAGCACCGCCGCACGCAAAATATTTGCCGGCGCCAAGCGGCGTGAAGAACTCTCGCGAGCTCGCGAGTTACAGACTGCCGAACAAATTGCCGATGAATTAGGCAACATGAAGGGCGCTCTCATGAAGCTCGGACAGATGGCAAGTTACCTAGACGAGGGATTGCCTGAACCATTTCGCCTGGCATTGGCACAATTACAAACAAATGCACCACCGATGGCTCACGAACTTGTTGAAGCAGTCATTTTGCAAGATCTCGGTGCACCAATTAGTGACATCTTCGTTGAGTTTGATCGCGACCCAATTGCCGCTGCATCTATCGGACAAGTGCACCGTGCTTTAGTGAAGCGATCAGATGGCACATTGCAAGCCGTCGCAGTCAAGGTGCAATACCCGGGTGTTGCCCAAGCAATCGCTGCTGATCTGCGAACCGCTGACTTACTTGGAACGTTATTGGCTTTCGGATTCAAGAGCCTTAATCCCCAAGAAATGGTCGAGGAAATCAAAGAACGACTCACAGAAGAACTTGACTACGAACAAGAAGCCCGTCATCAAATGCTGTTCCATGAGTTTTACCTCGGTCATCCTTTTATTCACATACCAGCGGTCATCCCGCATCTTTCTTCATCACATGTGCTGACATCTGAATTAGTAGAGGGTGCGACGTGGGCCGAAATGCTGACATGGGACCAACACGAACGCAATCAGGTCGGTGAAGCAATTTTCCGATTTGTGTTTCGCAGCCTCTATCGATTCCGCGCCTTTAACGGCGACCCACATCCAGGCAACTATCTCTTTCATCGCGATGGCAAAGTCACGTTTTTAGACTTTGGCCTCGTCAAGCATTTTACAATCCCAGAGATGGATGCTTTTCAAGGCATGGTCAAGGCCGCAGCAATTGACAATGACGTTGCCGAGTTTCGACGCATCATCGAAGAAGCCGGAATGCTGAGCCCTGATGCACCTGTCACAACTGAAGATGCCGGAGAATACTTTTCCCATTTCTATGCACCAGTACGTGAGTCACGAGTGATGACATGGTCGGGAGAATATGCGTCGTCTATCGTGCGACACACTTTTGATCGAACCTCGCCGATTGCGCAATACTCCACTGTTCCTCGTGCTTTTGTTTTTATTCAGCGCATTAACTTGGGCTTATATGCCTTGCTCGGCCAACTTGGCGCAGTCGGTAATTACCGCTTAATGGCAGAAGAACTTTGGCCAATGACAAACTCAGCGGCGTCTACCCCAATGGGCGAACAAGAAGAAAAATGGCTGCAGGCGCGGGCTAGCGGTTGACTACAGCACTGTCTCGAGGTCGAGGCCAAGATCAAGAATCGGCGCAGAATGCGTAAGTGCGCCAACAGAAATAAAATCAACACCAGTTTGAGCGACTTCTCTAGCACGATCAATTGATAACCCGCCACTTGCTTCGAGCACGACTGCTGCTCCGGTGCGTGTGGTGTGCTCTTTTGCCATTTTAACTGCCTGCACCATTATTGCTGTCGACATATTGTCGAGCAGGACTAAGTTTGCACCAGCCAGCATTGCTTGCGTTAACTGCTCAAGTGTGTCAACTTCTATTTCAAGGGTAATTGTCGGCGCATGTTGTCGTACTAATTGAAATGCCTCAGCGACTCCGCCTGCTGCAGCGATGTGATTGTCTTTGACTAAAGCAGCATCACTCAGAGCCATTCGATGATTCTGACCACCACCACATCGCACTGCATATTTTTCTAAAGCGCGCAACCCTGGGGTTGTCTTGCGTGTGTCTCGAATGATGGCGTTCGTTCCGCGCACAGCGTCCGCCCACTGAGCAGTCATTGTCGCAATACCTGACATGTGACACATTATGTTCAAGGCGGTTCGTTCTGCAGTGAGCAATAACCGCGTCGGAGCTTCGACTCGTGCCACTATGTCTCCATTTTGTACGCGCTGTCCGTCGGTTGCCAATTTTGTGAACTCACTTGCGAGTGGGCCACACACAACCTCTATCACGCCAGATGCAACATCAAGGCCAGCGAGACATCCGTTCGCACGAGTGCCAAAAGTAGCAATGCTGCGTTGCGTGATTGGCACTGTTGAAGTGCTTGTGATGTCGATGCCACCAGCGAGATCTTCTAGAACGGCTCGCTGCACGATGTCAAGCACATACGACGCATCTAGCCCTGCACCCTGTAAGCGTTGTGAGAGATCGTCTGAAAAAGAATAAAGTTTCATTGCGCAACAATTGTCCCGTCAGCGTCAACGACAAGTAGATGACGTTGCCACTCGGGCAATGCTTCTGTGAAATCAGTACGACGGTGACAACCCCTGCTCTCTGTACGAGCAGTTGCAGCAGCAACTACGGCCACGGCCACGGTAAGCAAATTGGTTGCTTCGAGAGATCGTCGTGTTGCAATCACATCAGACCCCACTTTGTCCTGCAATCGCTCCAGCGTGTTGCGCGCTGATAACAGACCATTGGGACTGCGTAACACACCAACATGTTTTGACATTGTGCTGCGCAACTCGGCGCGCCACTCTGCTGGCAAGAGCCCGCTTGTGCGTTCATCAAGACTCGGAGCAACAGTGATCGGAAGTGACCAACTGAGCGCTCGCCCAACTCGAGTTCCGGCGACGATGCCTTCTGTCAGACTGTTTGATGCCAATCGATTTGCCCCGTGCACACCTGTGCATGCAGCTTCTCCGACAGCAAACAATCCTTTGAGCGATGTGACGCCGTCAAGATCAGCCCGAATTCCGCCGCAGGCATAGTGCGCAGCAGGTGCAACAGGAATGAGATCGTGCACAGGGTTAATGCCAGCAGCCAGACACGCTGCAGTTATCGAAGGAAAACGCGTGGCGAATCGTTCTCCGATTGAGCGCGCGTCTAAGAACACATGGTCATCCACACCAGCAGGTGACTCTGACATGCGCTTGCTGATTGCAGCAGCAACGATGTCACGAGGTGCAAGATCTTCTTGAGGATGCACACCTTTCATAATGCGCTCGCCGGCAGCATCAACCAAGACAGCACCCTCGCCACGAACGGCTTCACTGATGAGTGCTTGTTGTCCAGTTGCATCGGCACTGGTCCATAACACGGTTGGATGAAACTGGATGAACTCAATGTCGGCAATTTCAACACCGGCACGTAATGCAAGAGCAAGTCCGTCTCCGGTCACTGCCGAAGGATTCGATGTCGATGCATACACTTGACCAAAGCCGCCAGTTGCGACCACGACTGCCCGCGCCATAACGTCACCAACACTCTCAACATCGCCGTTCTCATCTAAAAGAGCAACTCGCACACCTGCGACGCATCGTTCTCCCTGATCGTTGACGCCAATGAGTAAATCGATACCGAATGCGTGCTCTACGACGCGCACTCCCGCAAGACGAACTGATTCGTCAAGAGTTTTTTGTACTTCTGCTCCGGACTGATCGCCTCCGGCATGCACAATACGGTCATGCGAGTGACCGCCCTCGCGAGTGAGTGCTATGCCTCCGTCAACACCAGGATCAAACGCTGCGCCAAGACGCGACAGATACCTGATTGCCGTAGGTGCTTCTGTGACAAGCGTGCGCACTGCGGCTTCATTGCAGAGTCCAGCACCTGCGGCCAATGTATCGCGCACATGATTTTCGATTGAATCGTTGGGATCTAATACGGCGGCCAGTCCACCTTGAGCCCATTGAGTACTGCCTGCATCAAGCGTGTCTTTTGTAATTAAAATCACGTCACGCACTGGTCGTGCAGCGAGCGCTACTGATAAACCTGCGGCACCAGACCCCAAGACCACAACATCGGTGTCGATTTCCCATGTTGGTTCAGGCACAGCCAATCGTTGCGACATGATTTATTCTCCCGTGCGAGACGGTGTGCCAATCGCAATCATGCGTTCTACTGACAGCCGCGCCTGATCAGCAATGTCCTGGGGCACATCAACGACGTCGTTTCCGTGCACGAGTGTATGTTCGAGTTTTTCAGGGGTAATCATCTTCATGTATTTGCAAATTGCTGCCGGGTTTACGGGCTGAAAAATAGTGAGAGCATTTGCTTTGCGCAACTGATGCAGCATTCCGGTCTCGGTGGCAACAAGCACTTTTCGTGCTGTTGTTTTTTGAGCGGCGTCTATCATTCCCGAAGTAGACAAAATCTTTGTGCGTTCTGCCGGCACAACACCAGAAGACGCCAAATACATTGCACTCGTAGCGCAGCCACACTCTGGATGAATAAATAGTTCTGCATCTGGTTCAGTGCCTACTAATTCTTTGAGTTCTGCGCCGTTAATGCCGGCGTGTACGTGGCACTCACCCATCCAGATGTGCATGTTCTCACGCTGAGTCAAGCGTTGCACATGGGCTCCCAAGAACTGGTCGGGACAAAACAGAATCTCCTTGTCAATCGGAATTGATGCAACGACATCTACAGCGTTAGAACTCGTGCAGCAAATATCCGTCTCGGCTTTTACTGCAGCAGTTGTATTGACATAACTCACCACAACGGCTCCAGGATGTTGCGCTTTCCAGTCGCGCAATTGATCTGCCGTGATTGCGTCGGCGAGTGAACACCCAGCCCGTTCGTCAGGGATCAAGACGGTCTTGTCGTACGACAAAATCTTTGCTGTCTCCGCCATGAAGTGAACTCCGCAAAACACGATCGTGCTTTGTTTTGCGGAGGCTGCAATTCGTGACAGAGCAAGTGAGTCACCCACGTGATGGGCGACGTCTTGTATTTCGGGAACTTGATAATTGTGCGCAAGTATCACTGCGTCGCGCTGATCAGCAAGCGCTCGAATTTTCTTGGCCCATGCGCCGTCCGTGTGGTCTGCCACACCTTCAGGCTAAAGGCTGGCTAGCGACTTTCAATGACCGCTGGACCCTGTGCCCAATAACCAGTGATGGCATCGGCGAGTGATCCCGTTGCTGCCCCAGCATCTGTGATGATCTCGTCTGGCTCATCGGCAAAGCGCACGACTGATGCAACGCCTTGATCAGAGACCACCACAGTGAGGCGAACGCGACGGCGTTTGGCATGTTGGCTTGGCGCACCTTCTACCTCGCCATTTTCACCTAGCGGCGCCGCCCATCCGGTGGTGACTACTGCAACAGCATCAAACATACGCCCGAGCGCACTTGATGGTGCTTCAAGTAATTCATATACGTCGGGGTGCTCTGCCAAAAAAGAGAGCCGAAATGCTGCATCGGCATCGCTCTCGAAACATTTTGAGTCAACCACCGTTACTCCATGCAGATGGGCTCCTGGCAACTCAAACGTGTCGAGTGTTATGTGTAGTCGCTGTTCGACAAATGTCGCAAGTGAGACAGTATCTGGAAGTTGTGGGCATGGTTCTGGAAGGTCTAAGTTCATGCAGACAAAGTGTGCGATGTTGCATACTTCGTGGAAAAAGATCTCATCGTTGTACTCTGATGGGAGCAAAATACTGCGAGTAACACCTCTGGGGGCACATGAGCACGCAACGTCCGACAACTCGACCACTAACACCCAATGATGTCACCGCATCGTGGCTCTCGGCAGCACTGCAA
>Ga0214919_10003780_pt1 | contig 22548 bp, 19 predicted proteins | sample LL1503_MetaG_FD_177994 | JGI IMG/M metagenome (GOLD analysis project Ga0214919, IMG submission 177994) | Freshwater microbial communities from Lake Lanier, Atlanta, Georgia, United States - LL-1503 | ecosystem: Environmental > Aquatic > Freshwater > Lake | place: USA: Georgia | collected... | reverse complement strand
AGCTTCCGAAAGGGTTAGATATTGTTGCAAATTATCATTAATCAAATCACCTGCAATATTGGTATGCGTCGCTTTTGGGTATCTAAAACTTTTGTTTATTTTTGTTCCAACAATAAAAACTCTTTCCCTTACTTGTGGAACACCAAAATCCGCTGAATTCAAAACTTTAAAAGACACAAAATAACCTAATGATTGAAATAAAGTAATAATTGTTTTAAACAATTCACCGCCCTGCATTGATAACAACCCCTTGACATTTTCAAAAATAAAACACCTTGGGTTAAGCTCTTGCAATACACGAAAATACTCTTGAAATAATTTGCCTCTTGGGTCATCAATAAGTCTTTTTCCAACTGTTGAATATGCTTGACAAGGCGGTCCACCAACCACAATATCAATATCACCTTTTTGAATTCCAAAATCTGTTGATAAATCTTGAATGCCAAAATCTTTAATGTCTTTGCAATATACTTTTACTGATGGGTGGTTAATTTGATATGCTTTTGCCATATTAGGCAGTATTTCATTTGCACAAACAATTTGAAATTTATCATCTTTTGCAAAACCATAACTTAAACCGCCAACACCTGCAAATAAATCAACAACCGTAATTTTTTTAGACATTTCAAATAGACAAAATATCGTTAATTTTTGGCGGAAAGTCTGTTAATTTCCAAGAAAAGTAATTTTGGTCAATATTAAAGACTGTTTGCCCTTCCATTTGTTGTCTTGTAATCCAATTTATATCATTTTCTTCAATATCATCAATCTTAACAAAGGCAACCTGTCCATTAAATAAATCAAAGTGCATAACAATTGATGATATATCATCGGTGTTTTTTATTTTTCTTGCTTCCAAAACTTTGTGCTGTTTAATGTCATTAATACCTTGAAAACCCGACTGCACTTCAATCCTTACTTTTTTATTATCAAATAATTCAACTTCTAAATCTGCTTTTGGTGTTCTTTTGAATATTTCAATATTTGAGAAATCATCATCGCCAATTAGTGTAATTTTGTTTGTCTCTATATCAAAAATAATACCAACGGCTTTTAAAAAATAAGCAGAAATAACAAAACCACGCATCCAAGAAAAATAAACCTCTTCTGGTCTTCTGCCTTGATTGTTTAGCTTTGGCAAAATATCATTTCTTTTCAATTGGTTGAAAACATTTGTTAGATTGTTATCAATAAATGTTGGTATATCTTGAATTTTAATATCATTATGAATTAAACCATTGACACGGTTTATGATTTCCAAAAGCCTTTGATTGAGTAAATCAATGTAATTAAAATCAACGGTCGCAATAATATCTTTTGCACCAAAAAACGCCTTTGCATTATTTTGATTAGTGAAACCAAGTTTTTCCCTGTATTCCTTAAAATACTTTGTATTAATCATATTCATTACATTTTTCTTATTTTTAAAAACTCTATTCAAACCATTCTTAAAAATCAAGCACTTGTTTTTTAGTATCGCTACGCAGTAAGTGGAATTGCATTACAATATCACTTTTCGTAGCGTTAGAACCTGTATGCGTTGTTTATATAGGGGACTTATTACTCAACATCACACGCAACACCCCCCTGTGTTTTTTTATGGTTGAATATATTGATGGAGTGCAAATGCGATTAATTTCACGCACAATTTCTTTGTTTTGTGGTGTTGCTCGGGAACTCACGCACAATATCGGTGCTTAATATGTCAGCATTACACTCTAAACCGCAAGCTTCAAGCTTTGAATTTCTTGGAAATAACTGCCAAAGTTTATAACATCCTCCCTTCTTTTAGTTCGGAGTGTGTAGCTTAGGGGGAGCCATAGTTTTTCCTTATGGCAAAAGGGTTTTTGGCTTTTTCCAAAGTTTTGGAAAGCGTTTTAAAAAATCCCATTGCTACTATATTGCTACTTTGCAAGTTAAGTTTGGTTAAGTTTTTAGAATCTTTGAATGATGATGTGGTGAAGTAAAAACTTGCAATTTCAAGCAATTCACCTCACAAGATATAACTTTTTCTATGCAAAAATGAATTTCACAACCCTTGCCATCATTCACTTTCTTGCTTGCATAACGCCCGGACCTGCCTTAATGTATGCACTTGATGTCTTGGCAAAGACAAATCTTAAAAATGCAACAAAGGTTGTTTTGGGAATTACCATTGGAAATGCTCTTGAAATTATTTTATCCGTTATGGGAATTTCAATTTTGGCAAAGAGTGCAAGGAAATATCCTGCGTTTTTCTATTTGGCTTGTGCGTGTTTGTTGTTTTATCTTGGCACAAAAAGCTTGGTTGGGGTTTTTAACAAAACCAAAACTACGAAGCAAATCAATTCAAATAAATATATTCTGACCGGCTTTACAATCACAATGTTTAACCCGAAAGCTCTAATATTTTGGTCGTTTATGCTTGCGCCAATTGTTGTGAATTATACCGCTACCGGCAAGCTTTTGACTGGAATATACTTCATATCCATGACATTTGTTTTGATATTTTTAGATGTCTACCTTGCAAGTATTTTTAAGGAAAAAATGATAAAAAGCTTGAAATATATCCAAGCCTTCTTTGGCATTGCGATGGTTGGGTTTGGAGTTTTGATGCTTTTTAAAGCTTTGGTGTAGGTTCTTTGTTGCCACTTAATCTTTTGGTTTCAAGCTTCTCTACATGATTTTCTATCAATTTGTTTGCAAAAATTGGAAGTACTTTCTCTTGAACATATGTTTTCTTTTTAGCAAATTCGTAATCAACTGTAAATAGATTAGTCCACCCTTTATCATTGTCCTGATCTCTTATCATTCCAATGTGTATTGGCACATGTGCTGTGCATATCTTGTGTGTCATTGGGTTGTCGTATTTTATCGTATACACGATATGGTCGCCAAATTCTTTTTCAAAATATCTAAAAAAGCTATTAATCAAAGTTCTGCCGTATCCTTTTCTTAAATTTTCCTCCTTAAGGAAAGTTAGTGATTCAACCACCTTGTCCTTGTCATATATTGACCTCAAACCTATATCAACCATACCCTGAACACCAATATCCTGCTTTGTTGATTCATCATAAATTCTATACATTCCACGGTGAAAATCTGTGTCGTCTTTTTTGGATGTAATTTGTTTTATGCACTGCATAAGTTGTAGACCTTCAAGCGGTTTTCCATTATTAAAGCTTGAGGTTTTCATAACAGCTGAATTTGAAAACATTTGCTCCAGCAATTCATAATCTTTTTTTTGTTGTTCATTTTGAAATACTGGTTTGTCGCCATCAAATTTAATAGTTATCGGGTAACCAACTAAGTTATCACCAATTTTTAATGTTCCATCTTCGGTGCGTGTAATTTTTTGAATAGCATCTTTTCTACTTGTTTTGTTGGGTGTGAACTGATTGGAAAGCACTGCCAACCTCTGCATTGATGGATTATTACCATTGCAATGTTGTGCTTTTTCATTATCATTGGTAACAATATTAACACCAATTCTTTCATTCTTTTGCATATATTTTAAAATTAGTTACACATTGATAGTGTTCTAATTATACACTATTTTCAAGATTAATGCAAGAGTTATTTATGACAAATCCTGTTTTAGCATTGCAATAAAATCTTTGACAACTTTAGCTTTTGTGTCTTTATGATACAATGCTTGAAACGAATAGTCTGGTAAGAGATGTGAAATATCCTTTTGCACGATGTGTTCTTTGTCTGACTTGCTGAGATATCCAGCTTCAAAAAATCCCATAATGAGGTTTTGCTTTATCAGTCCCTTGCCAATTTCCCAAGTGCAATTATAAGTGATATCAACAATAGACTTAATTTTATGTTTGGCAATGTTAAATTTCAATCCCTGTATTGTGATATTTTTGCCGATATGTGCTACATTGTGTTTACCAATTATTTCCCAAGTAATATCTTTGTCCTTAATTGTTGCTAGCGCATGATTTTTGCTCATTGCCAATATAACTTTACACTTCTTATCAAACACATCTTCAATAATGATATCCTTGTAATCGCTATCTACAGGATAAATTGCAACATCCACCTCCCTTTTCTCAAGTGCTTCAATTGCCTCTTCCCTTGTGAAATTGAAGAGTTTGTATTTTAAGCCATCATTTTGTTTGATAATTTCACTAAGCGTTGGTGGAATTAAATGTGAAAGTGCATAAGCATGCCCTGCAATTTTAATAGACTGTGCAACATTATTTTTGAGTAATTTTGATGTATTTTCGTAGATGTTATCAATTCCATCAAGTAATTGCAATGCTTCTCGATATACTGTCCACGCTTCCTCAGTTGGTTGTAATCGTTGCTTTACTCTTTGAAAAAGAACAACACCCAAATCTCGCTCCAAAGCTTTAATTTGTAAGCTTATGCTTGAACCTGAAACGTGCATAATATCAGACGCTTTTGCAATAGAACCTTCTTTCATTACGGTGCAAAAGCCTTTTAGTTGGTGAAACCTATTTCTCTTATAAAAATACCTCATCATTGGCATTAGTTAATTACAAAAATAATGTAGATTAATTTCTGCTAAATATCAAGAAATATATTTTAAGTTGAGAAGTCCTGTATAACAACTTTATAAATTTGAGAACACTATATCCTTTCTTTTTCCAAAATATCCATGCTATACTTAATTCATAAGAACGATAGAAATATCTTCTCTTTAGATTGGTTAGTTACACCTTGCTCCCACCAAGGCCAAAAAAGTGGGAAATTAGTTACAAGACCTAGGCGGAAGTTAAACGCTGCCGAAAGTCCTTTAGCTAGTTACACCTAATAAAATACGGTCAAATATTTTATAGACAATTCTATGAGCAAAGTTCAGCAAAAATCAAGTGAAATCTTTGATAATATGCCATTACAAATAAAAACTCCAACAGCAAAACCAAAGAAGCATCACAAAATAGAACAACACATTACTACATACAGTGAAGTTACTGAAGAAAATCAAATTTATGTCTCACAACTTAAAGAGTTAGCTAAGGTTTTCTCCTCATCTGCAGACAAACATATAAGACAGTACATCATCAATCTTGCCAAAGGTGTGATTGAAGGGAGTGCTGATTACAAAAGAGTTGAGGGGTATGTGAAGGAAATGTTGAGTTAGTGTCTTTGGAATTATCCGTTTTAAGTTTTAATATTTTGCATTTTGTTTGTGTTACATTTCACGCACAAAATTGATTGATTGTTATGTTTAGTAAATCTAAACCGCAAGCTTCAAGCTTTGAATTTCTTGGAAATAACTGCCAAAGTTTATAACATCTTCCCTTCTTTTAGTTCGGAGTGTGGTTCCTAGGGGGAGCCAGCGTTTTTTCCTTATGGGAAAAGGGTTTTTGGCTTTTTCCAAAGTTTTGGAAAGCGTTTTAAAAAATCCTATTGCTACTATATTGCTACTTTGCAAGTTAAGTTTGGTTAAGTTTCCTCATTAATTCTTTCAATTCTTTAATTTGTCTTTTCAGTTCCAAAAGTTCATTTACATACCTTCCTTGTTTTATTGGCGTTTTGCCTCCGTGGTGTTTGCATCTTCCATTTTTCATTGACTTGGCTTTGCACAAGCCTCCGTGCCTTGCCTTTGCTTCGCATAATGGGTGTTTTGATAAATCATAGGGCTTGTTGCCGTTTTTGATGGTGTGTTTCATACCTCCTCCTTTTCTTTAATTACGATTTTTCCCGCATTTACACTTTCATTGCATTCAATTTGCAGGTGCAAACCTTCATTTTTGTGCTTTGCATATTCGATTTCCTTCGGCTTTGCATCATTTTGTGCGTGAATATTAACTTGATTAAGCGTGTTGTTTTGAATGTGCGGAAACCCTTCCCTGTATGCCTTCAATGAAAGCATACCCTTTGCGTACTGTTCCATTGTTTTGCCTGCAATTTTTATGTATTCTTGATTTTGTTCGTGTGTTACTTTTCCATTATGCAATTGGCAACCAATCATTCGCATATAATCACTCACCGTAAAAAGATTCAAAAGGTGGTAAGCTTCAATTACATCCTTCGGTTTGCCTGCAAGAACAAATTCCAAAGCTTCAAGTTGCTGGTGCGTGGCTTGAACGCCAAAAAGCCCATTAAGTTTTCCTTGAAATGATTTTGTAACCTCATCATTTTGCGTGTAATTTATGTCAAGTTTGTGCAGTAATGCAGATATTTTGATAGAAATTTTCGTTTCAACATTAAGGTCTTGATATGCCAAAGGTTTTGTTATTTTTAATTCCTTCTTCTTATTTTGCTTAACTTCACTACTCATAGGGTATTTAAAAAATTATTTTTTATTATTTCGAAAAATGCTTTGTTTATGGCTTCTGCTTCGGAAAGTCTTCCATCAAAAACCATAATTGAAATTCGCTCTTCAAATATGTAAAGAAGGTCTTCAATGTTGAGCTTTTGTTTCACACTTGTTTGGCTCGGATTTATATTGTTTTTGAATTTACTCGCCGAACCTTCGGTTTCATAAATTTTTGTGCGTGTTTCAAGTTTTGTTTGGCTAACGCCGACCGTTGGTTCAAGCTGTGTTTCATTTGTAATCTGTCTTGACCTCTCCAAAACCCTTATTGCAAGGGCTTTTATGTCAATTGTGCTTTTTCTTGTTTCACAACTTGTTTCACGCACTGTTTCATATTTTTGCTTTTGTTTCATTGTTTCATTTTGTATATACGAAACATTTGAAACAGTTTTATTTTGTGTTATCATAAACTATTCAATTAATTTTTATTCGCTTTTAATATTCTATTCACAGTTGCAGGGCTCGTTCCAACTTCCTGTGCTATTTCTCTTTGACTTAAACCTTCTTCTTTGAGTTGTAAAACTTGCTTAACAATTAAGTCCTCAATATCCGTAATATTCCAGCCGTTTTGAGTTTTAGTTGCTTCAAAAGATTTTGCCTCCTGCCCTTGAAAATTCCTTGCCTTTGTGTAAATAACTTCAAATCTTGCTCCTTCTTCAGTTTTGTAATCGCTTGGGCGTTCAAGTTTTATAACCGTGTCAAGAATGTCTTCTTTTTTAGAATTTCCTCTTTGCTCACCATTTTTTCCTGCGTGGTGAATTATAAGCACTGCAATATTCCTTCTTCGCAAACTTAAAATCCATTCTTGAACTGGAATCCAGCTTTCAGAATCATTTTCCCGCCCAGTTCTTGCCAAAGTTGAAAGGTTGTCAATAATCACAAGTGCCGTATCGTTACCAATAAATTCGTTGACTGCATTTTGCCCCTCTACGGTTGAAATATCGGGCATTCCTTGTTCCTGTAAATCGGGTGTGAGGATTCGCAGATTTTCAGGATTGAAGTTGCTTACATTTGAACTTGCAATAATTTCCGCAAGTCTTGTTTTTAAAGTAATCGCTGGCATTTCCCCGTCCACAAATAAGACTTTACGGGGTTTTTGTGCCTTCCATCTGCCATCAAACATTTCCCCGCCGCTTGCAACTGTGAATGCTACTTCAAGGCTTGCAAATGTTTTTCCAACACCCCTTTTTGCGTAAATCATTCCAAGGCTTCCTTCTTGCAAAATTTGTTCTAAAATTGGCTCTTTTTGTGGAATATCATATTGTAAAAGCTCCGCAAGGTTAATCACTTTCAAACCTTTGCCTTCAAGTTGCTTCTTAACTTCCGCTTCACCTTCAAGAATATACAAATCGTTCCAATCGGTGGGGTTGGTTGAGGTATCTTTGAATTTTGGTAAAATAACCTTGCAACCGAACTTTTTTGATGCTTCCTCACTTTTAATTTTTCCTGTATTTTGTGGTTTGTGAGCATCGTTATCGCCAGCAATTATGAAGTTTATTTGTGGATATTTTTTAGTAAGATTTTCCAAAACTGGTGGAATATTTCCCGCATAAAAGCAAATAATAACGGGCTTTTTAGTAATTATATAAACCGTCAACCCCGTTGCATATCCTTCGCAAATATAAACTTCCTTTGCATTTTGAATTTTGCCAATTTCATAAAAACAACCTTTTGTTTTTCCATTTTTAAGAAACTGCTTTTTGCCATCTTGAAATATTGTTTGTAAGCTTTGTAATTCGCCTTCAACATCATAAATTGGAATTATATTTTCCTCATATTTACCAAAAAAAATGCCTTCATCTTGCACAAGTTTTTTCTTTTGCAAATAAGCACTCTCTCCACCTTTTGAAGCTTTTGCGATTATTTCCTGTGCGTGGATTTTAGCTTTTTCTTGCAATGCAATTCGCTCTCGTTCGTTTTCTTCTTGCAGTTTTTTGATTTCCGCTCTTTTTTGTTCTTGTTCCTGTTTTGAAAGTGCATTCCATTTTTGTTTATCATTCCAATAAACTTTTGGAAGTTCCCCACTCCAATCCTCTGCTACGGCGTATATTTCGTGGAAAGTGTACCAAAGTTTGTTATCTTTTCCAAAGCGGTGTATTTTGCCATCACACACAGCGTTTATTGATGGGTAGCCACTTTGTGTGAGTGTTTGCTCAAAAGAAGGTTGAATATTAAAATTAGTGCGTTTATGCTCATTTAAGAGGGTATTGTTATTTCCGTTCATATACCCTCAATTAATTACCGCCTCTTGTTTGTTCTTCCAAGAAATTCAGCAAATCGCTCATTCGGTAGCGAACATTCTTGCCAATTTTAATGTATTTCAGGCTGTACCGCTTCGTGCAAGTTCACACTTCCAGCGTTCCTTTTGAAACTCCAAGAAATTGTGAGGCTTGCTCCCTTGTTAGTAGCTGGTTTGGGTTTGTGTAATCGTATTGCATAGCAAATAGTAATAAATTATTTGCTTATGTTATATTACATTAAATTTGAGTAAAAATACAAAGAAACGAACATAAAACGAATTATTTTTATTCGTTTATTTATGCAATATGTCTTACATAATTTGCAGAACCTCTCCCTTTTGGTCTTCCTTTTGCTATATTCAATTTTGTACGAACTTTTGAGCCAATATCTTTTACCGTTTGTTTTGCTATTTTTATTTTTGGGTATTGCTTTATAACATCTGAATAAATTTCATTTGCTAAATCCTCTTTGTTTGAAAATGTTTGCGGATTGTCTTTGTAGTGTTGTGTGTAATATTGATATATAAAATCATTAATTTCTTTATCAAGTTTTATAGATTGTGGCTTGCTTTCATTAAAGCCCCTCATCACTCCTTCCACATTCCCTTTATCAAACCCAACGATCTTGTGATTTCCAAAGCTCAAATAATCAATAATAGGAAATGCGTTCAAGTCTTTTTCGTTTTCTTTTTTGCATTCACCGTAAATATACAAAACAATTTGCTCGCCCCATTTTTTGATATTTTGCACATCTTTGGCGTTTTCAACAATATGAAAGTTTATCTTGCCACTTTCTCCATATTTTAAATAGCCAATGTAAGAAGGTTCTTTTGAATTTTCATCTTGTATCAAATCCTTATACTCGCAAAGTTTTTCTTTGAGTTTTTGAAAATTGAGTTTGTAATTTGTGGCGTCAACTTCGTGCAAATAAACCACGCACCCACAATTTGTGCAAGTTGCATGAACTTCCCCAACCTCCATTGTGTCCATTTTACAAACTTCACAAAATAAATTTTCAACATCACCTTCCACGCACAAAAGTTCGCTTTCAATCAAAATTTCAAACGCTTGCTTTTCATAACCCTGCTTTTCCGCTTTGTAAATATTCACAAAACCATTGTTTGTAATAACATATTCAAAAGCATTCTTGACATCAAAAACTGTAATTTCCTGAACACCGCTTTCACGCAAAATATACCTTATTTTTGTGTCAATGTTATCGTGTGAAAGGTTGGTTTTACCCAATTCAATAAAAAACTCTCTTGATTTTGTTTTTGTGCCTTCCTTGTATTTTACAACCATTTGCACTTTTTCAAGTGTGTTGTATTTCAACAAACCTTCCGATTGAACTTGCTTTAAGAAACTTGCTTGGCTGTGTTGTTTTCTGTATAAAACCCTAAAAATGCCACTTTGCGAATATGAAATTTGCCTGATTGAAATTGAAACTTCTTGTGTATTTGTGAAATAAAAATCCCCATCTTTTTCAATAGACTTTTGAATTTTCCGTAAATTATAAACCTTCGGGGTTTTGGAAATATCAATTTTTGATTTTAAAACATTTTCACCAAAAAGCTCAATTATATTTACAATAAATGTCTTGCTTCGGCTTTTGAATAAACCGATTTCAACTCTTCCTGTTTTTGGTTCGTAAATAATGTTTGTTTGAACGGCAGGAATGATTTTTTCGTTGTTTATTTCCTTATTTTCCCAATGTGGTTGATTTTTCGCTCCCTTGTGAGTGTTGACTGTAAAAATCCACTTTTCACAAAATTCATCTTTAAAAACCTTGCAATGTTTTCCTGCCTTATATTGTTTATGAGCATATTCACCAATTGTAATTTCAAGATTTTGGCAGTTTTCATCGGTTATTTTGACATCTTTTTTGCCATCATAACTTTCATAAACAACACCATCGTGTGCGTGAATTGAAAGCATATCATAGCATTTTCTGAAAAAATGAGTATCATTTATTGCAACAAACAAGGCTTTTTCGGTGTGCGTGAAATTGGTCTTCTTATCAAGTTTTGTAATAATTTCCTTAAAATCATGCTTCGTTCTTTCTCGGTAGAATTTCAAAATATCGTCAAGAATCTCTGCGGTTGTATCTTTACCAAAAACCCAAACTTTCGCCAGTTCGTTAAGAATTTCTTCCTCTTTTTCCAAAACATCCGCAAAGTCTCTCCACTTTCTTTTTTTTAAATACTCAATTCCCGCTTCAAATTTCCGTTTAGTAAAATACTCCGCAAGCAATTCCTTACTATTAATTTCCAATTCCGTTATTATCTCCCTTGCCCTTGTTAATTCGGTTGGCATTAAATTTTCATTGAGTTAATTTCTGCCAACCCTGCATCTTCCCCTTCCTCAATTGCTTTTTCAACGGCGGTTTTGGCAAGTTGCAAAAGGGCTTTGCTTTGGGTTCTATCCTCAAAACTTTGCTTTACAAGCTGGGCAATTTGTGTTTGAAGGGGTTGTGGGAGGAGGGGTAATGGAAAATGCAACACATCATCGTCGGTAATTACTGGATATGACATGCCAGTTGCAAATTTCTGCGAAAAATCTTTATACAAAGCCGTTCTTAAAATAACAAACAACGCTTCTTTTTTAAAATTAGAGTTTTCTTGCAATACTGTAAATGCACCACTACCAACCATATCACTTTCTTGCACAATTCCAACTGCACCCCTGTAAGAACGCACCGTTGAAACAATAACATTGCCAATTTGTAAATCTATTTTTGCATTTGCTGGTAAATCTTTCCCTTCAATATTTAAAGGTATGATTTCTCCACTGGAAGTATCAACTGAGCCAATTTCTGCATATTTATAAATCTCATTTTCTTTGATGCTTTTTGTTGTTTTATTTTGTGAAAACACCGCCCCCAATTCACACCAGCCCCCACGATACGCCTTGATTTGAGCAATCAAGTCCTCATATTTTGCATGGAAATATTCGGCGTCCATCCGTCCAGCGGACTGAACCTCCGAAAGCATTTTTACATGCCAGTTCTTGTGGGCTGTGGGCTTCCACGAGCCAAAAACCTCCGCAAGCAAAAGGTTTTCTGCGGTTTTATAAGCGGTTTTGCTGGCTTCCAAAAGTTGGTGGGCGGTTTTTACGGTTTGTTCAATTTGCGTTTGGAATGTGGGGGAGAGGAGTGGGATTTTCATTTCACCAATTCTACATAACGCTAATTTTGGTTGAGCAGTTCCAACACTCTCCTTTTTAATTTGCGATTGACCATATTTAGTTTGAAAAAAAACAAATAAAAATTCAGGTAAGAAATTTTTAAGATTATAAATTTTAGCAGCATTTTCTGTTAGATTACATTTTTCCAATTCAAATTTTATAATACCAACATCTCCAATTGAATTTCCTACAATTGTCAGTAAAACATCATTGTATTTTGTTTGATAATTTTTTATCTTTTTATGTAAATCTTCTGAAATTTTTGGCGAATCGTTATAATCAATAAAACCCTGAACATCTTCAGCTCTTATGTATGGTATGCCAACTTCAGAAAATTTTTCACCCAGTGGAAGTCTTTTTCCGCCAGAAATTTTTGCAATATCACCAAGCTTAATATACTGAACTACACTTTTTGAATGGTAATCTTTCCAATACTCCCCGTCAAGCCTCCACCCATTTTGCTTAACTTCGCTTAAATTTATAATTGAAGTTACTGAGCTATATCGCCTGGGAAATGGCTGTAGGTAGCCCTTACCAATAAACCCAAATCCTTCCTCTTTTGCAAATTCCACAAATGCGGCGGAGATTTCCTTCAAGTCGTGGTCGTGGGTGTAATCTCCCGAGTTATCCCGCACTGGTTCTTCGTTGACGGCAAAAAACACGGGGTAATCTTCCTTTCGTGGGCAGTGGTACTGTGGGTTTGAAGCGTCATCGTTCCAAGTTTGAAGGAAAATCACGGAGGTTTTCGTTCCTGTATGTGGCTTGAAAGTGTTCACATGCAAACCAACAACGCCTAGAATACGAGCCTTATCCGCCAAGAACTCACGAATTTGCTTGTCGCTTGTGTTATTAAACCTTCCCTGCGGTAAAACCAAGGCAAGCCTTCCACCTGCACGCACAAATTGAAGGTTTCGTTCAATAAATAAAACATCCCTACCAATCGAGTTTTTGTCCTTGCCTTTTTCGTTTTTTGAAAGCTCGTAGTGTTTTGTAATACTTTCCTCTTTAACCTCTCCAGCAAACGGCGGATTTGCAAGAAGAACATCAAAATTAAATAGTTTCCTACTTTGTTTATTTTGAAGGTTTTTATCGTAATCGTCAAAATCAGGTAACAGTTCACATTTTTCAAATTCACGCATAATTTCTTCCCAGCTTTCATCGGATGTATCAAGCGTATTACACTTAAAAATATGGCTTTTGCCGTCCCCTGCAATAAGCATCATCGCTTTTGCAATTTTTGAAGACTTATCATCAAAGTCAATTCCAAAAAGCTTTTTTGAGGCATAACTTCCAAGCTGTTGCTTTGTAAAATTATGTTGCTCTTGCACTAATTTCATTGTTTGAATTAAAAATCCACCCGAACCGCAGGCGGTGTCAATAACGGTTTCCTCTTTTTGAGGTTGAAGCATATCAACGCACATTTCAATTACCTCGCGTGAAGTAAAAAACTGTCCTTTTTTCCCTTTTGCAACATCGGGAATTAAATATTCAAAAGCTTCGTCAATAACTCTTAAATCAGAACCAAGAAGACAATATTTTTGAATTTCACCAATCACGACCGAAAGGTGTTCGGGGCGTAATTTAATAACATCACTTTTTTCAAAAATTCCAGCCCATTCTTTTTTTGCTTCTTCAAACAATCTGTCAATTTCTTGTTTGAGTTTATTGCTATCTTTGGAATACTTGTAGAACCTTAATTCATAATTTGCTTTATCTTCTAATGCTTGCTTTTCATCGTAAAGTTTTGCGTAAATAAGCTTGAATATTTCTTCAAAACTATCAAATCCCGAATTTGCTAAAACAAGGTTTTCTGTTGCCTTTATAATGGCTTTTAAGTTTTTTGGGTGTTCAAGGTCGTCAAATTTTTTCTTTTTCTTGAAAAGGTCATCAATTTCCTCTCCATATTTTGGAATATCCGAAAGGGTGTCAAAATCTTTTGGGTATGGTCTAAAAAGAATTGTTTGAATTTTACCATTTGTTGCAACTCCAATAGGAGCTCCCTCCGCATTCAAATAGCTTTTTAGTTGCGACAAATCATTTTCTTCGCTTGGTCTTTTTAATTCAATAATTATTGCGGGTGTTATTTTATCATTTTTATAAACTACGATGTCTGCTCGCTTTTGGTCAATTTCCCTGCCAAATTGAATTTTCTTTTCAAATTCAATAAGTTCTTTGGGGTATTTGTAAAACTCAATCAAGCGGTATGTATAAATTTGCCTTACTACTTCTTCGGGCGTTAATTTGATTTGTTTTTCCCTTATAATACATTCAATTTTTCCATCGCCCTGCATTTTGTTTTCAAGCCACTTTATTTCACTATCTTTGAAGAGTGTCAAATCCGCATTATTCATTATCATATTTCAAATTAAAATTCTTTATTTCTTCTTAACATTTTTTATAAATCTTTCAAAGTCGGATTCAATTTTCTGCGTTTTGTTGAAAATATCATATTCCATTTCCGCTTTTTCTTCTGCTTCTTCTTTGGATTTTTTTCCCTTGCCTTGCAGAATTTCAAACTTGTTGAAACTTAAAAAAGCGTCAATGCTTTTGGCAAGTTCTTGCATTGTTAAGGCTTGTTCTTGCTCAATAATATTTTCCAAGTAGTCAAAATAAGATGCAACATTTCGTTCCAATTTTTTAATTTCAGTTTCATTAAGGTAGTTTTTGGCAATTTTGGAATCCGATTTTAAAATTCGCCCTTTTGGTGAGTTTTTCCAAGTTTTTAAACCCATATTTTCCCTTGTGTGGTCTGCATTTTCAAAGACAATTTCCGCCGCAGTTCTTCCCGTTATTGCAAAATGAAACTTGTTTTGAATGCTTGCGAAGAAATCTTTTGCATCTTGTGATTTTGAGTTATAATCCGTTGAAATTTCGGCAAAAATATCCGTTATTTGAAGCCAAATTCTGCGTTCACTTGCCCTAATCGACCTAATTCTTTCAAGCAATTCTTTGAAGTAATCCTTGCCAAAAACTCGCTCACATTGTTTTAATCTTTCATCGTCCAAAACAAAACCCTTTACAACAAATTCCTTCAACCTTTGTGTTGCCCAAATGCGAAATTGCGTTGCCTTGCTTGAATTTACACGGTATCCAACGGCAATTATTGCTTCAAGGTTGTAGAATTCCAACTCCCTTGAAACCTCACGATTTCCTTCAATTTGAACTTGTAAGAATTTTTTACAAGTTGAAGCCTTATCCAGTTCATTTGCTTCAAAAATGGTTTTAAGGTGTATGGTAATATTTTGAGGCGTTGTATCAAAAAGTTCAGATATACTTCTTTGAGTTGCCCAGAATGTCTCGTTTTCTATGTCAATTTTGAACTCAATTTCTGCATTTTCTTTTTCAAAAATAATAATTTTACCAGCATTTTTACTTCCAGCCATACACCAAAACTTTACGATATTTTATGAAACTTATTAAACACTTTATTAATAAATATCAAGCATTCTTTTCTCATCTTACCTCAAAAACCTTCGTTGCTTTTTCAACTGCTTCACGCACGGGGTCAAGGTTTAGGCGTGTGTAAATATCACTTGCTCTTGAAGACTTATGCCCCAAGGTTTTACTTATGGTGTGGCTATTCGTTCCAATCGCACCAAGCAATGAACCAAGCGTTCGGCGTAAATCGTGCAATGTAAGGTTTTTAATTTCCGCTTTTTTCAAGATTGAATGCCAGCCTTTCTTTGGTTCAACCAAGTGTCCAGTTTTGCCAAGTTTGCTACCAAAAACAAAGTTATTAAAAGCTTTGGTTTTACGGCTTTGCAAAATATCGCAAGTAAAGTCCGTTAATGGTATTGTTTGGCTTTCACCGTTTTTTGTTTCAGGAATTCTCCATTTTGTATTTGTAAAATCAATGTCCTCCCACTGCATTTCAAGAACATTGCTTTTTCTTGCACCTGTCAGAAGTGAAATGTAAATATAATCCCTTATCAATTCATTGCTACTTTCATTTAAAACCTTAAGAAGTCTTTGAATTTCATCGGGTTGCAAAAAGCGGTCTCGGGATTTTTCTCTAAATTTCTTAATTACCTTGCAAGGATTTTTTTCAATAACATCCCAATCAATACCTTTGTTGAAAACCACGCTCAAAATCTGCAAAATTCTGTTTGACATTGTTTTACCGTTGTTTTGCGAAATTGTTGTTTGCAGGTCTTGAATATTTGCATTTGTAATATTTTTGATTTTCAAATTCATAATTGGCACGCACAAACGGTTGATTTCCTTTTCATCATATTTCCAAGTTTTTTTGTGAATTTTTGCATATCGTTCAATATACATCTCAAATAAATCTTGAAATATGTTTGCATTTGTGAATTTCTTTTTTTCCTCCTGCGGATTTTTCCCAAGTGCAATATCAGATTTTAATCGCTGTGCTTCCTTGCGTGCATTTTCTATTGAAAGGTCTGGGTATCTTCCAATTTTTATTCTTACGGGTTTATTTTCAACTTTTTTATACAGATAAAAGGTTTTCACTCCGCTTGGTAAAACCATGATTATCAAACCGTTTTCTTTGGTGTCATGGCAAGAAATTGCTTTTTCCTGTAATTTTATACCGTCTATTGCTACCTTGGTAAAGTTAAAAGCGTTGTATTTACTCATTTTATTATTAATTTCATTGCTACTCTATTGCTACTTTACACATTAAAAATAGTCAAGTTTTATTAAGTTTGAACAAGTTTGAATTTTAAAAATCCCTTGTTATATCAAGGTTTGTGTTGTGTTATTAAGTTGCGTTAAGTACAGGACTTATTGACTGTTAATCAATTGGTCGGGGGTTCGAATCCCTCCCGGGGAGCCAGTCGGGACAAGTACCCGAATTTAAGAATAAATCAAAGGGCTTTCGTGCGGTAAATACTAGGGTTTCACGGTCTAGTAATAAGTTCGGAAACATAATTGTGATAATTCGCCTCTTTTCTTCAATTTCCGAACTTTTAAATTTCGCCTCTTTTCTTCAATTTCCGAACTTTTAAATTTCGCCTCTTTTCTTCAATTTCCGAACTTTTAAATAGTTGGTGTGCTTTTGAAAGTAATTCAAATATTGTACCAAGGCTTTTGTTGAATTCGCTATCTGCCCTTGATAACACTTGAATTTTATGTTCTATGTTGGCTTTTTGAACCTCTAAATCCGTTTTTATCTCGTCAAATTCCACTTTTGTTATTGTGAAATCTAAAAGGAAGTCTCTTGCTGTTTTAATTTTCGTTTGAACGCTTGTATATTGAGTTTTCAATTTTGCTATTTCCTGCATTTGATTTTTATGTTCTGCATTTGAACTTGATTTTAGCTCTTCGTTTAATTGAAGTAATATATTTTGTGGAATTGTTAGTTTTTTAAGAACTTCCTCAATTTGTGAAAGTATCTTGTTTTCGTTTATATGGTAACAATAAGAACAGTCTCCTTGGCTTTTGGTGGGACGCATATAAACATATTTGCCTTTCTTAATTTCTGGTGAATAAGAACAGTCGCAGTGCTTACATTTCAATAGACCTTTTAGAATAAATGGTTTTTGTGTTTTCTTATATTTTGTTGGTTTTCTGCCCTTGCGAACGGCTTGGCATTCGTCAAATAACTCCTTTGATATTAACCGTGGGTGAATGTGTTTATATAAAACACCCTTGTATGCCATATATCCATAATAGAAAGGGTTTTTAAGTGTGCGTTCAACTTGGCTTTTTGAAGCTTTTTTTTATTTGATTTGTTTCGTAAATGCAGTATTTATTTAATCCAAATGCAAATGGTATCAAACCAATTCCCAATACTATTGGCGTGCAAAAATCTATCACCATTTGATAGCTTGGATTGTGGTAAATTTGCCATAATACATACATTATTATAAAAAAATTAAAAAAAATCAATATCTTTGTTACTATATTTTCCGAATTATCATATTTATTGCCATATTGCCATTTATTAGATTGAATATATGTGAGCATTAATATAAAAATTGTGATAATTGGCTGAATAACTAATTCTACAAGCAATGAAAATGAATATGAATTCATAAAAAAATCAATCACAACAGCAAATTCAATTAATTTTTTGATTTTTATTTTAGCAAAAAATATAACATTATCTTTCAAATTTATTGTTCCCCATGTTTCTGGTATTGCATAAAGCAATATCCATACTATGGCACTTTTTACTTGAATAATACTCAATGAATATAATCCAATTTTATGGAATAAATACAATTCACATATTATATATAATAGCATTATTACAGTTGGAATACCAAGTTTGTAACTACATAATGCTTGTATTAAATGAACAAAAGCGTGCCAAACATCTTTATCTTTTTTTTTAAATAATATAACAACAACGCTTATCAAAAATATAAATGTCCATATGATTATAGCAATTTCACGGCTATTAAATAAATCTTTCATTTCTTATTCATTACATTTTTAATCTTGTTTTTTTATAAACCACGCACACAATAAATCAAGGTTTTTCACTGCTTTTTGTTATCAAATCAAACACCTTTTTTACTTGTTCTGGGTTTGAAATACAACGCATTATGTAATCATATTCAGCCATTTCCCTTGCCTTATTTCTTGCTTTCATTTCCTCAATATCAAACTTTTTTATAATTTGTGTTTTCTTTTGTTCGGGAAGTGAATAATAAGAATCCCTTGTTGTGTATAGGTTTTTATGTCCTAAATTTTGGCTAAAAGCCTTTTCTTGTTCAAATGTTATTTCAGATTCATAAAAGAATGAAGTTAATGAATAGCGGACGGCGTGGGGTGTGAAATGGTAGTTTTCAAAAAGCTTTTCAAGTTGTTCACGCACTGCATTTGGAGTTATAAACTCCTTTTTGTAGCCGTTTTTTTCAAACATAAATTCGTTATTGAGTGTAATTTGCACTCTTGGAAACAGTGGGTCTTTTCCCGTGAAATTGTATTGGTTTTTTAGTAAATCCACCCATTTTGTGAGTATTTCAAATAGTTCTTGTTTGAATTTTAAAAGGTCGGTGCGGTGCGGTCTGCCAGTTTTTGGATTTCTTTGAAATACGAAACTCTGCCTTAAATTCAAGTCTCCGATTGCCGTTTCAAGTGCGGATTCAATTCTTATTCCATTTCCTACAAGCAAAAACACAAGCAAGGCTTGGCTTCTTGTTTCCATTTCATTTGTGGGCTTGAAGTCCATTGCAACTGCCTCCATTTCTTCCAAAGGAATTATTTCTTTTGGTTCTACAAAATTCACTTTTTCCTTGTCTTTGCGTGAAAGCGTGAGGGCGTCAATGCAATCAATATCAATTGCTTTTTTGTAGCCGTCTTTTTCTTTTAACCACACAAAGAATTTTTGTAAGTTTTTCAGTGTTCTGTGTATCGTGTTTATTGATTTATCTTTTGAAATTTCTTTAACAAAAGCTTTTGCGGTTTCAAAATTGAACTCTTTATAATCTGCGTGGTTTGTGAATTTATCAAACGCATTCATTGAACCCCTTATTTGGTCAAGGGTTTTTTCATTCCAGCCTTCTACACTAATTACTCTATCGTAATATTTGTATTTCAAGCGTTCGTTTTCAGGGTTGATTTTTACGGGGCTTTGTAATTCAAATTTTAGCTTTGGAATATCTTTGCGTTGAATAAACTGCTTGTTTGGTTTTACAAATTTTGATAATGTTTCAACAACTTTATAATTCCAAGTGAGTGTTATTTCAAGTTCGCACGCACTGTTTTTTGTTGTATTCATTGCCGTTCCACAACACTCACAAAGTGCATAAATTCTTATTACTTTTGTGGATTGCTTTTTAATAATAACCTCATCTTTGAAGGGTTTTCTTTTAAGTCTGCACTTCATACAAGCAATTTCACCTTCCTTCCCTTTTGGAAATTTGTGCGAACTGTTTTTGTATTCAAAAAATTGCCGAATGGTTTGCCAATGAAATAATGCGGGTTGCTTGTTATCAATTGCAATCAAACCTTCTTCCCGCTCCCACCTGTGAACACAAGAGGTGTCAATTCCAAAATCATTGTGTAAATCGTCCGCAGACATACAAACCCCTTTCTTTGTGTGGTTTGCGTTGAATTTACGAACTGGCTTTTTTCTTTCTTTAACTTTCCCACGCACAAACATTTTTCCTAATCATTACTTCTTTTAATTTTTTAAAAATGGCTTCCTCAATTTGTTTGGAGGTTGTTCTGTTTATTGGGTAAAATATGCTGAAACTCCCTTTTGATGGATAAGTTATGCGAAATCCTTCTTCGGTTAATTTCTTGTGAATTGCAATTGAACTCAAATAAATGTTGCCGTCAATAACAAGGCTGGCAAAGGCAATAAGTCCATTGTTTGGTTTGATAAACTCAATATTTACTTCCGATATTGTCATTTTATGATTTATTACTTTTTGATTGTTGTTTATTTGTGCGTGGGGACTTGCCTTGAAATGTGCCTTGTATTGCGTTTTGAGGGTTGTTCTGTGGTGTTTGTGCTTTCCGTTGAAGTCTTGTGTCTATTTCTTGTAATAACCTGAAAAACCCTAAAAGGTTATCCTTTGCAAGTTCAACTTCTCCATCGGAGAGGGTGTCTTTGTAAAGTTCTTTTAGGGTTTGGTTGAGTTCACTCATTCCTTACTTTTTTAATTTGTAAGGGAGTGTAAATGATGTTATTTAATTAGATATTTAACCACTAGTGGCTGTTTATAATCACTAGTGGTTATAAATTAACTTTGTTTGATTTGCTGTTTATAAATTGCATTACACCAATTATAAAAGGTGGGTTTTAACCAATCCGTCCCCTCTGACTTTAAATAGCTTTGATATGGATAAAACACTTGTAAAAGCTCGGAGTGTTGAGCTTCAATGATATTTCCAACTATATTGCATAATTGAAGGGCGGATATTTTTTTATTTGTCTTCAACTCCTTATTGCAAAGTTCCTCAACTTTTGCCTTTAATGGTTTGTATTTTTGATACGAGTTCTTTCCTCCTCTTTGTTGCTTAGTCTCACCCCCATCCTCTTCTTCAAATTCAATTAATTCACCAATATATTCCTGCATTTTGGCTTCAATTTTTGTGATTTTACACAAATCTTTTTCAATGTCTTTTATTCCAAAGACTTGCGGTGCAACTTTTTCCCTGAAATCTAAAACCACAAACAAACCCTGCGTTGATTTTTCCGTTGTCAAAAACTTCATTTGTTTTTCGTAAGCGTCAAGTATCTTGGTATTATTTGCGTGCTTGATATTCACTCGCACTGTGTTTTTGTTTGAAATTCCAAAAATGAAATCAATTTGTTTGGTAAGTTTGTTTTCTTCTTTTGTAAATTTGATATTGCTAAACTGAGAAATAAGCCAAGAATCGCAAACCATATAAAACAACATTTGTGAATAAAATTCACGCACTTGCCGAACTTTTCCGTTATCTTTTGTGAAAAATATCCGCCATAAGTTTTGATTTTCAATAAGGTTTTGAAAGTGGTTTATAATGCTTTGAACTGTGTTTGTTATTGCTTCCAGCGTGTCTTGACTTTCAACAATTTGCGGTGCGTTGAAGAACTTTTCACTGTCGGTAAGCCACCTGTAAAGCCCTTCGGAGTCTTTTTCAATATCGTAATGTTCAAAACTTGCTTCTTTCATTATTTTCAACACTTGGTAAAAAACCTCTTTGTCTGTTTTTATCAAGTCAATTAAGGCTTCTTTTTTCATTTCTTTTTTTGCCTTATGCCATTCTTCGCCAATGTGCGTGCTAATTCTATCCCTCAATTCTTGATTCAATGAAACGGCTTCAAATATATCACTTTCAAAATCGGGAAGGGTTCGTAAAATGTTGCTTGGAATGAATTTTATTGCACAATTTGAAAATGGATTTTTGAGTAAATTGAATGTTTGCGGTGTTTCATTAAATGTGCGTGGCGTTGTTTTATATGTGTAATTTCCTTTTAAATCAAGCTTTTGCATAATATCAACTGTGTATTTGCAAATAACTTTGTCAATTATGTTTTGTGTCATATCGGAAATTCTATCTCCGCCTATATCGCCCTTGTAAAACAACGGCAACAACAAAAAAGCCTCGCTGTCGTCTTTTGCATTATTTACAATTTCCCTTGCACCTTCAAAAATTATATCATTGATTTTATCTCCCGCACCGCTTCCTTTGTTTGAACTTCCCGCATAACCAATGCAAGTTTCCTTATATTCAGGAAAGCTTATCATTCTTTTTGCTTGCGTGTATCCGCCGTCCCCCTCCTTTTTTGAGAACATCAATTTTTTTAACAGTGTTGTAAAAAATTCATTAAAAACCGCAAATGCTTCTTTTTGAAAATCATTTTTGCATTCTTTTAAAATAAGTGGGTCAACAAAAAGCTTGGTATCGTGGTTCAGAACTGGGTCAAAAATGCCAAGTTCACTTAACTTTTCCTTTGGAATTTTGAAATAAGTTGAAAAGTGGGTTGGGTTGTGCATATTTATGAATGAATGTGTTCTAAAATCGCACCTTTTAACGCAATTGAAATGAAAGTTGGAACTGCATTTCCTATTTGCAAATTCTTATCACTTCTTGAACCATAAAAAACATAATCATCGGGGAAACACTGTATTCTCGCACCCTCCCTTGTGGTTAGTGGTCTTGGGGCTTTTGGGTGAATACATCTTGAAGAAGAAGGGGTGCTAAAATTTCTTGTTAGTGTTGTGCTTGGTCTATTCCACCATAAACGGCAATAAGTGTTTGCAAAACCGCTTGAAGGTCTCATTTCTTGTGGTAAATCTTGTGGAGTTCCGCCGTCTGGTAAGTTCTCCATAATTTTGATTAACTTTTCATTGTTTTTTGGTGCGCTGTGGTCTAAAATTTTTACTGGTGCGTCCTTCCTCATCAATGCTTGAAAATCATTTAATGGTTTTGATATATACT